>CETG01161789.1_pt1 | contig 22748 bp, 17 predicted proteins | sample 361471 | NCBI WGS metagenome assembly CETG01 (sample SAMEA2622696, study PRJEB7988) | marine metagenome | isolation source: saline water (ENVO:00002010), including | reverse complement strand
GGCCCGTCAGAGGCGCTTCGGTGCCTCTGGCGGGCTTTTTTTAATTGAATTATTAATCAATTATCGAAGTCCCAATTTCTTGGCGATGATTGCAATTGGATCGTAGTATTCTGTCACCAATCTTTCCTTCAGAGGAATGATTGCATTATCTGTGATGTTGATACCGGCAGGACATACTTCTGTACAACATCGTGTAATGTTGCAATATCCAAGTCCGTAGTCATCCTTAATCATCTCAAGTCGAGTTTCATCTTGGTCCATTGGGTGCATCTCAAGGTTGGCTAGACGAACAAAGAATCTAGGCCCTGCAAATTCATCCCAGAGTTGGTGCTCTCGCATTACGTGACATGTATTGACACACAACATGCATTCGATACATGCTCTGAACTCTTGAACCCTGTCGGCTTCTTTTTGATCGAATCTCCAATCCATTTCTTCGGGACCATCTAACATTGGAATCGTCTTGTTGAGGTCGTAGGCCCACTGAACGTCGGTGACCAAATCTTTCGTCAATGGGAATGCTTGCATGGGTTTGACAACCACAGGTGTATTCTCCGGAGTTTCTTCCATGATGTCTTCCATCCTCGTCATGCACATCAATCGAGGTTTACCATTCACCTCAGCACTGCATGAACCGCATTTACCTGCCTTACAATTCCAGCGGCAAGACAAATCCGGAGCATGTTCAGCTTGAATTCGATGTATTACGTCTAGAACGACCATTCCCTCATCCATTTCAACTGTATAGTCAACCATTTCACCGGTTGGAGTATCATCTTCATCAGGTTCTCCTCTGAAGACTCTGAATGTGACATCTTCTGACATATTCACTCCTCCTCGTGTAGATCATCTGCATCTAACAGTTGTTTCAATTCATCTGGAATCGGAGGGTAATTGACATGTGTAAGGTCCATTCCACCGGATTCATTCATGATAATGACGCTGTTGATTTTCCCCCAGTGTGAATAGTCCGGCGTAGGATAATCCAAGCGGGTGTGCCCACCTCGACTCTCTTCCCGTGCCAGTGCTGCCATTGCGCACATTTTGCTGATATCAATCATCGCGCCAATTTCAAGTGCTTGGTGCCAACCTGGATTGTAGATTCGGGTTCCACCGGGTGAAGTGCTGGCTTCTCTTTCTCTGAATGATTCCAATTCTTCAAGCGCTTCTTCCAGTTGATGTCCTTGACGAATAATTCCAACTTTTTCCTGCATCAAGTCGCGTAATTCTTCGACAACCTTTGCAGGATTTTCTCCACCTTCACGCGAAAGCGGAGCCAATGTTTCAGCAATGATTTTCTCAATTTCAGATTCAGAGATTTGCTCAAATGATTCAATTTCTTTCGCACTTTCAGCAGCGTATTGTCCAGCGCGTTTACCAAATGTGATTAGATCCGACAATGAGTTGCCACCAAGTCGATTGGCCCCGTGCAAACCAGTTGCTGCCTCTCCGGCTGCGTATAATCCGGGGACGGTAGATTCCTGAGTTTCGGGATGAACTTTGACACCACCCATCACATAGTGTGCAGTTGGACCTACCTCCATTGGTTCTTTTGTAATGTCTACTGCTGCCAATTCCATGAATTGATGATACATTCCTGGAAGTTTCTTCTTGACCTGTTCCTCTGGCCGCCACGAGATGTCAAGGTAGGCACCCCCATGCTCGCTTGCCCGCCCGGCCTCTCTTTCTGAGTTGATAGCTTTAGCAACCACGTCACGAGTAAGAAGTTCAGGGGGCCTGCGGGCAGTCGGAGTTTCATCGGCAACGATGGAGGAAACCCATTCCATTGCCTCACCCTCGGTATCTGCAAATTCTTCCCTGTACATTTCAGGTACGTAGTTGAACATGAAACGCTTACCTTCAGAATTGGTTAGCATTCCGCCTTCACCACGGACACCTTCTGTAACTAGAATACCTCGGACGCTTGGAGGCCAAATCATACCAGTAGGATGGAATTGAACAAACTCCATGTCACCCATTTCTGCTCCTGCCCAATAGGCCAGTGCGTGACCTTCACCTGTATATTCCCATGAACCAGAACAGACAGACCAACAACGGGTAATACCGCCAGTAGCTAGAACTGTAGATTTGGCTTTGAATACGTGTAGTGAACCATCGACTCTGTTGTAGGCGAAGCAACCAGATACTCTTCCATCGGTCTTGAATAAATGTCGAACAGTATATTCCATGAACACTTCCATTCCGGTGTGAATACCTCGCTCTTGTAGAGTTCGAATCAGTTCAAGACCTGTCGCATCACCGATGTGTGCCAAACGGGGATAGGTGTGTCCACCAAAGTTACGCTGATTGGTCAAACCCTCAGGCGTGCGATCAAAAATAGCCCCCCATTGCTCGAGTTCGCGAATCCGATCGGGACTCTCCTTAGCATGAATCTCAGCCATGCGCCAATCACTGAGATATTTTCCACCTTTCATCGTATCTCGGAAATGAGTTTGCCATGAATCGCGGGGGTCTTTGTTCGCAAGGGCTGCCGCGGCACCTCCCTCGGCCATCACGGTGTGTGCCTTACCGAGCATCGATTTGCAGATGACGGCGACAGAGACTCCTAGCCGTGTGGCTTCTATCGCTGCCCGAAGGCCTGCACCGCCAGCGCCAATGATGACGACATCATATTCGTGGACTGTGTAATCTTCAGTCATTCAGAGCCCCCCCCATAGTACATAATCGGTCCAGCCAAACATTGGATCTGTACATGCATAGACGTAGAAATCTGTGAACATCACCCAAAACAGGGAGTACAGAGCCCAATCCTTGTGCTTCTCGTTTAACTTCGTGCTGAACTTCCACATTTTGTACTTCAGACGCGCCAAACCGGTCGAGGTCCAATCATTCGAACCACCTCCAATGACATGACGGAAGGCATGACAACCCAACGTGTATCCGGTTAGCATAATCACGTTGACCAACAATACGAGTGAACCAACAGTGATTCCGTAGGTGTGAACATCACCTTCGTGGAAATTGATTGAAAGCCACACGTCGTAGGAAAGTATTGGAAGGTAAGCTAAGGCTGCATACATGAAGTACCGATGCAAATTTTGAACGACCAACAAACCTGTTTCACCTTTGTATGCATTCCAAGGTTTGCTGACAGCACAAGCAGTAGGGTGCTGGAAGAAAGCTCGATAGTATGCCTTTCGGTAGTAGTAGCAAGTTCCGCGGAAGCCTGCTGGGAAGATGAGGATGAACATGGCGGGTGAAAGCCACCAAATTTCCTCTGGCATCCAACTATGTTCATCTGGAATGATAAGAGGACTGAATAAGGGACTCAAAACATGGCTACCATTGCTCTCTATGGCCATGGTTTGTGTTCCTGCAGATCTCCCAAAGTCCTCGAAAATCCAGAAATCTGCTTCCATGAAACCTCGCCAAGTTGAGTATACAACCATGATGCCGAGGTAGAAGGCCATGGCGGAAGGACCCCTCCACCAAGCATCGATGCGGTCGGTTGCACCGAAGCCCTTCTTCATGGGTAACGGAATTTTGTCCCCCATGTCATAACAGCCCCAATTGACCGACCAAAGAGTCCCCACCATATACTTCGCTGTGAACCCCATAGGGGTTCAAGTATCCTCACCCAGTGCGATGCCTATGGATGAAGTGTTGTCAATTTGCACAGAATGTGGTTTCATGCCGGGGGTATTTTTCCCAGGAATGAAGTGTCCCGAATGTGGTTCATTGATTCTCTGATTAAATGTAGGGAGTGTTTGATAATGGCACTGCCTTTCGGAGTGCCATGGATAGAAGATTTGTAGCCCTAGTGCTTGTTTTCATGTTGATGCTACCCGGTTGTATAGGAACTGAAGATGTTGAAGTTATTGAAGAGGAAACAGTGGCTACACCTTTGCCTTCAATTGTCTCTGTTCCACAAACCAACGGCTGTGACAACCTGAATCCGATTCACTGCATGCTTCCCTTCCCATCAGATGCCTTCCTTCGCGAAGATAATTCCACTGTCACGGGTCTTCGAGTCAACTATGCTGAGAATACTCTACCAGTATCGGGTTCCCTTTCAGATCGCGGGGAAAGCGTACAGATTGAATCGCTCAACTACTTGGATGGGATGAGCCCAACCACTCAAATTATGACCGCATTCAGCACCCTTCCAGATTTGACCGGAGTGGCGGATCAACACTCCATTGGTCTTTCACTAGAAGATGGACATTCGACGATTCTGCTGAACTTGGATTCCGGAGAAAAGGTACCGCATTGGGTTGAAATTGATGCTAGAGCGGATGACGAAACCGCGACAATTGTTTTCATCAGAACCATAGTACAATTGGACCCCAATACCGCATATGGAGTTGGGATTTCAGGATTGAATGTCACGGCTTCAGTGGCTTTCCAAGCGATTTTGGATGGATTGGAAACCAATGCGCCTGATGTTGAATCACGACAGAGCTCAATGGCGGATTTGATTTCATCGATTTCTGATGCTGGACATAATACTTCCAATCTCAAGGCCGCTTGGCAATTTCACACCGCCTCACTTGATTCGATTGTAGGCCCCATGCTTTCAATGCGAGCCGATGCGTTGGAAAGGTTGGGGGATGACGGGATTGACTGTACCATCGAAAAGAATGAAACAGATTGGATGGATGATACGGAACTAGATTTCCGCAGAATCAAAGGAACATACACTGTACCTCAATATCTTGAATGGCAAAATCCACCTAGTCGGATTAGCACTGATGCAAATGGGGTTCCACAATTCGTCGAAAATGCAGAAATCCCATTTACACTCGTGATTCCTTCTGTTCTTGCTGAGAAAAATAAGAGTGGGCCTTTGGTTGTGTTTGGCCATGGATTCCTTGGAGACGGACGAGGTGCAGTTTCTGATTGGGCCATTGGTTGGATGGATGAGTATGAGGTTGCGATGGTAGCCACAGATATCTCCGGATGGTCTGGTTCGGATTTAGATACCATTTTCGAGGGTCTTGGAAACCCTGAATACTTTGAGCATCAATCGGACCGCCTTCAACAAATGCTGGTCAACCAAATGGCTTTGGCACGCACGTTCAAGGGTGTTTGTAGTGACAAACTTGAACTATACCACAACGATGTAAATTTGGTCAATAGCTCTGATGTTCATTACATGGGATATTCGCTGGGTGGAATTTACGGCGCCAGTATCACAGCGTTCTCTCCAGACATAGATCGTGCAGCGTTGTGGGTTGGCGGTTCAGGATTCTCTACATTCATTGAGCGTAGCACGAACTACGCACGATTCTCTGATGGGTTCAAACTTCCCACGGCTTATCCCGAACGGAATGACCGAGCACTTCTCATTGCCGTTTGTCAACAAATGTGGGATGCGACAGATGCTGAAACATGGCTGAGGTTCGCACAAAACGGGTATGGGGACCAAATCCAACCATTCAATGTCTTGTCTACGATTTCGGTAAACGACGCTCAGGTTCCCGAACTTTCTTCCGATCGTTCAGCTAGAGCAGTGGGTATGCCTGTTCTCAATGGTTCTATGCACATTCCATATGGAGTCGAAATTGCGGATGGGCCCATCAGTGGTTCAGCGATTGTATATTGGGATGGTGATTACGAAGCAATGCCTGAAACAAATGCAGCACCTCCGATTGGTGACGCTGGTAAAGCACACAATGAGATTGCACCCATCGTTCAAGTCAATGAGATGGTCGAGGTGTTTTTGCTGACTGGAATCATCAATGATACGTGCAATGGAAGTTGCACATTCGATTTCTCAACCGATCAAGTTCAGTGGGACTGAGATTCAAGTTTACGGATCTCCTTGGGCTTCGGCCAATCTGAGAACCATGTCTCTTGGCCCTCCCAATCGGGAATGATACCCATATCCGCACAGATGAGTTTCGCAGTGATGCGCCCACTTTCAAGAATTGTTGGCAAACCACTTCCTGGATGCGTACCCCCTCCAACCAGATACAATCGCTTCAATTCTTCAAAGCGATTTTGGGGTCGCCGCCATAACATCTGATCAAGACCATGGGCGAGGTTGAATACTGCACCTTTGAAGATATCTCGTGATGCCCAATCATCAGGTGTTACAATGGTTTCCGATACGATGTGCTTCTCCAAATTCTCATAGCCCAAATGTTCCATTTGCTTGATTATAACATCGCGATATTGATGCTTAATTTCATCCCATTGAATACTTGGATGCTGGTTGCTGACAGGCACCAATACGTAGACTGTTGAATGACCCTCAGGTGCCATTGATGGGTCAGTAATACAGGCATTTTGAACATAGACCGACGGGTCGTTCCAAGATACCTCGTTGTTGGATATTTCGCGCAGATTTTCTTCGTAATCCTTGGCGGCGTAAATTTGGTGATGCGGTAAATCATACAACTTGTCAATACCAAGATACAACATGAATGTCGAGCATGAGTATGATTTCTTGTCGAGTTTTTTATTCGACCATCGCTTACGCAATTTGTCGGGAATCAATCCCTTCATCCCTGTCGCGAAGTCGACGTTCATGACGTATCTATCTGCGTGATAGGTCCCTTGATTGGTCTTCACGCCTACCACCGTTTTCCCTTCAAAGAGGAATTCTTCAACTGGTTCATTCAAACGAATCTCAACACCCATTTCTTGAGCAATTTCAGCCATGCGCTCGGTAATCGTACCCAGCCCACCCTTGGCATGGAATACACCATACTCATACTCTAGATAGGCAAGAATTGTGAACAAACTCGGAGCTTGGAAAGGACTCATCCCTAGATATTTGGTCTGAAAAGACATGGCAACTTGCATTCGCTTGTCAGGGAATATCTTCGACAAGTCTGATGACACGCTACGCCATGGCCGTAGAACTCGAGATACACGGAGTGCTCTACGACTGATGAGATCAGATGCACCTTTCCATGGTGAATTCAAGCAGTTTCTAGAGAATTGCAATTTTCTACGATTGTCATCCATGTATACCTGAAAACCATCCGCATTTTTGTCTCCACACAATTCACGTATTTGTTCAGTCATACTGTCAAGGTCCGAAGTGACGTTCAAACTTCCACCTGAACCGAATACAAGACGGTAATTTGGTTCTAGTGGAATAAGATTCAATTCTTCATGAGCATCCCTTCCCAGTGATTGAAAAATCTCCTCAGAAATCTCAGGATAATGGAAGAATGTGGGCCCATTATCGAATTTGTAACCATCTTTCTCAAAAACTCGTGTACGGCCACCGACTCCATCTGATTTCTCAATAATCGTCACACCCACGCCTGCCTTTGCAAGCATCATTGCTGCAGTAAGCCCGCCGGGGCCAGCCCCAACAATCAGAACATCCGAGGTCGACTCGCCCCCCATACAGTTGCAATCCGTAGCCCCCCGCATTATGAGATTTCCGTACTAAATTTCCGGGGACATGTGGTGTATTCAGGGAGTTAGAATAATAGGTACATTTTATTCGCCCCGTATAGAGTACTGAGTACTTTTGATGATAGGGGACAAATACATGCGATTTGAGTATCAAACCACCGTCGAAGCTGATCAAAAAGTAGTGTTTGATTGGTTTGAGCGTCGTGGCTCCTTTAGGAGGTTGATGCCCCCTTGGGAAATAGCCGAAGAAGTACGCTCAGATGAAACTCTAGAAGATGGGGCACAACGCGTGTTCAGATTTCCTTTGGGTCCATTGAAGATGACTTGGGTCGCGGAACATGTCGGATATGAACCTCCTGAAAAGTTCGAAGATTTCATGCGGAAAGGTCCTTTTCGCTCATGGCATCATGTACATCGATTCATTGAGAATGGTGAAACTACCATTGTACAGGAAGAAGTAGAATATGAATTACCAATGGGTTTTCTCGGTCGAATGTTTGGTTCTAGAAATGTGCGGAACCGACTGGACAGAATGTTCCGGGCCAGAGAATTGCGATTGATTCGAGATATGCAACGACACTCTGATTTCCGCCACCTACCTCGAAAACGAATCCTTGTGGCCGGCTCATCCGGACTGATTGGACGACAATTGGTAGCATTCCTTGATACGGGTGGACACGAGGTTTGGCGTTTGGTTCGTCGAACACCAAAAGAAAATTGCAACGAAATCCAATGGGATCCTAGTTCTAAGGAAATAGACATCTCATCATTGGAAGGTTTTGATATCGTCATTCACCTAGGGGGTGCAGGAATTGGAGATCGTCGTTGGACAAAATCGAGAAAAATTCTCATCGAAAAAAGTCGTACAGAAAGCACGGATTTACTCGCCCGTTCTTTGGCTGGATTGAAACTGAAACCTGACGTGTTTCTAATCTCCAGCGCGATTGGTTGGTATGGAGACCGGGGGGATGAAATCCTCGATGAAGATAGTGAGGCTGGTACTGGTTTCCTTCCACAAACCTGCCTCGCTTGGGAAGCGGCTGCCAATCCCGCTCGAGAGGCTGGAATTCGTACCATTCATGCGCGTACAGGAGTGGTGCTCGATGCCTGTGGAGGAGCATTGCAGAAAATGCTACTTCCAGCAAAAATGGGGGCAGGAGGCCCTATCGGTTTTGGTCGACAATGGTTTTCTTGGATTTCCATGGATGATCAAATCTATGCATTACATCACCTTATGATGTCAACAGACACTGAAGGGGCATACAACCTCACCTCACCCGATCCATTGCAACAGAAATCATTTGCCAAAGCCCTGGGCAGGGTTCTCCGGCGTCCTGCATTCATGCCCACTCCTCCTTTCGCAATTTGGTTCCTGTACGGAAAAATGGGTGTTGCTTTGACAACGGAAAGTCAACGGGTTATTCCAACAAGGTTAATGCAAACTGGATATCGATTTGAGCACCAAGTGGCTGAAGATGCTCTCCGCGATGCACTGGGCAAATGGAGAACATGATGCAACTAGGTGCATCCGCCGGGGCGCTCAAATTCCAAGGGTCAATTCGTTCATGCCCATTGGATGTTTGAATCTACCCAACGAGCGACGTTCTTTCTACCCCAAATCCAATAATAGATTGAGAGAGTAATCATGCTAAGTCCCAATGTTTTGAGCCAGACCATGAAAAATCCCCCAGCGCTTCCAGTAAACCTCAATTTTCTACCACCAAGTACAACTCGCTCTGTCCAGTTGGTGTAGTACATTGTAGTCGTCCATGGTACTGCCAAGAAAAGTGTGACACAGTTCACCAAGAAACAACCAATCTTGATGAAGAACATCTGCAAACCACTCTCGGCCATCAAAATTCGCCAATCTCCACCAGATGCTGCCATTGCTGGTGCTGCTGCTACGGGCTCGGCCATGGCAGGCGCTGCTGCAACTGGTTCGGCCATTGCTGGTGCTGCTGCTACGGGCTCGGCCATTGCTGGTGTTGCTGCCACTGGTGCAGGTGCTTGTTCGACTGGAACCCATTCATTTCCGTTCCACATAAAATTGCCATCATCACTGAGTTGTCCACTCATGTTGGTGCGCACGCGTAGGGGGCTTATAACACATAATCTGGCAAAATTTTGAGGTGCTTTCACCATGGATACTTCAAATTCCACAATATACCATCATTGATGATCACTTGAATACCCAACATAGTGGCTCCGACCACTGGCCAAATCGTATCGGAAGAGACTTCTTGTTTGTATGCACCCCAAGCAAATAAACCAAGCAAAATGTTGCCTAGACAAACCAGCCACAAACATCCAATCACAAGCCATTGGCTCCAACTTTCATCGATACGAATGTGGAGGGCAGTCAATTCTAACCAAAACATTGAGGGGATTGTGACTAACAAGAATGCAAGCATCAGTCTTGAATGACCACCGCTATCCCCTTCGCCCCATGGCCACTGAACTGTTTCTACGACTGCAGCGTCCCATCGATACAGGAAAAACCACCACATGATGAGAAAACCAGTTGCTGAAACGAACATACATGTTACATTGAGTGTACGCCATGATTCAGGAATGCCACCCCACAAATCCATCGGGCTCTCCATTCGTGAAATTCCGAACACGTATGATGCTAAAACCAAGGGCCCGGTGATGTACAGGGCAAGCCGAAGTGCTTCACGCGTAATCTCCATTGCTTATTCCCTCAGGCCAAGGATCCCCAATCAACTTCAGCTTCTTCGATTTCAATTTCATCGACGTCCATTTGTGCTAACTGTAATTTTCCGCTCAATTCATCATTTACAGCATGCCAATATGAATAGGCTTCAATGACCCAAATTCCTGATTCTCTAGTTCCATTGCCCGATCCTTTTACACCACCAAATGGCAGATGTGCTTCTGCACCTGTAGTTGAATTGTTGATGCCAGTCATTCCAGCTTTGATACCTGTCTTGAACCGATAGGCCTCGAGGCGATCATTTGTGTATATTGCACTGGATAATCCATAGGGTGAGGCGTTTGCTAGGTGTAGTGCATGGTCGAAATCTTTGGCCTTCACGACAGTAATTGCGGGCCCAAATATTTCTTCATGGAAGCATTGCATATCTTCGGTGACATCAACGAAAACGTGGGGCCACATGTATACACCCTCGGAGGGATTGCCTAGGAATCCTGACGGTTTGTTGTCATTGGAAATACGGCCTTCTCCGAATATCTTAGTGGCACCACTTGAGACGCACATTTCGACGCCTTCAAGGAAATCCTCAGCATATTTTTCAGATAGCATAGAACCGTAAAGAACGCCATCATTTCGCAATGAATCCCCAATTGTAGTACTCTCAACCTTGGTCATCAATTTGGTCATGAATTCATCATAAATGTCCTCGTGAATGATTAGATTTCCTAGGCTTGTACATCGCTGTCCAGCAGTTCCAAATCCTGCCCAATAGGCACCTTCAACCGCATTGTCGAGGTTTGCGCTGGGCATGATAACCAATGGATTCTTCCCGCCCAGTTCTAGACTTGCGGAGACCAGATTGCGTCCACAAACTTCGCCGATCATTTTTCCGACGGCGGTGCTGCCAGTGAATGAAATCTTGTTGACCATTCCCTTGTCTACAGCATTGACCAAGTGTTGCCCTGCACCACTACCTTTGCCATGAACGAGGTTGATGACACCATTTGGTAACCCTGACTCATGCATTATTCGCGCTAGAGCAAACGACAATAGTGGTGAATCTTGGGGTGATTTCCACACACAGGTATTCCCACACATGATTGCTGGAATCATTTTCCAGAATGGAACTGCCGATGGGAAGTTGCAAGCGTTAATGATTCCACAAACACCCAGTGGCCTACGATAGGTGAACAGTTCCTTGTCGGGTAATTCGGAATTCACCGTTTGTCCGTACAGACGTCGTCCTTCAGATTGGAAGAACAAACAGGTGTCAACGGCCTCTTGAATTTCGCCACCACATTCTTTCAATGTCTTTCCGATTTCGCGTGCTTGTAATCGAACCAAGTCATCCTTGTGTTCCATGAGTAGGCGACCCATATTTCCGATGATTTGTCCGCGGGTTGGAGCAGGAGTAGCGGCCCAACCCGGGAACGCCTCTTTGGCTGCCTTCAGCGCTTCGTGAACATCGGCTTCAGTCGACAGAGGGAATTCACCCAAACAGTCGTCCAACCAAGCGGGGTTCATCGATTTGAAGGTAGAACCATCGCTGGCCAATTTTAGTTCGCCATTGATGATGTTGTATCCCTTCACACAAGGGTTGCCATTTGGATTGCTTTGGTCAAGGAATTCTAGACCTGTTGAGAGCACGTGCGCCATATCCCGTCGAGTGACACCCCCATCATCAATGCTCGCCTCTCGGCGGTTGAACAGAACCTCCCAGACTGCGGTCCAACCAGAATTAGAATTGAACAGGTTTTAGGAGGGGAAGGGAATGCACCCCTTGCTCTGGAGGCGATGACATGGCTGATGAAGAAGACAAGACACTATCCCTACGTGTAGCGAAAGCAATCCCAAGTGATGTGGGTCACGGCCGAGCAAGAGTGCCCTTTGACAACGATTTGGGGCTAAAACCCGGGGATGTTATCGAAATTGCAGGGGAGCGTAATACCGCGGCCATCGTATGGAGATGCAGACCCGAAGACGCGAACCTTGGAGTCATTCGAATCGACGGTATCATTCGCAAGAATGCGGGCGTTAGTTTGGGTGACCGTGTTACCATCAAAAAAGTCGAAACTAAGGAGTGCGAAAGACTCGTTCTAAGTCCAGTTATGGCCAAGCAGCAGAAGGTGAAGTTTGGTTCAGGAATTGAGGGATTCGCACGTCGAGGTCTCAACAAGCGACCAGTTGTCGCTGGTGACCGCATATTTATCCCCGGAATGACTCTATTTGCTGAAGCATTACCCTTCGCGATTGTCTCTACCAAACCCAAAGGCATTGTTCGAGTTCTGCCCGACACTGAAATCGTCATCAAGGAAGAAATGGTTGAGGATGAAGAACCCGGAGAGGTTTCTTCGATAATGTACGAAGATATTGGGGGGTTGGGGGACCAACTTCTCAAGGTTCGTGAAATGATAGAATTGCCATTGAAGCACCCTATTCTCTTCCGCAGACTTGGAATCGATCCACCGAAAGGTGTGTTGTTACACGGCCCCCCCGGAACGGGTAAGACCATGATTGCGAAGGCTGTTGCCAATGAAACAAATGCACATTTCACCAGCATCAACGGTCCCGAAATTATCTCTAAGTATTATGGTGAATCCGAGAAACAGTTGCGTGAAATTTTTGATGATGCTGCCTCAAATTCTCCTGCGATTATATTCGTCGATGAGTTGGATTCAATCGCACCCAAGCGTGAAGATGTTTCCGGGGAAGTTGAACGACGAGTCGTCGCTCAACTATTGACATTGATGGATGGAATGCAGGGTCGAGACAATGTCGTTGTCATCGGAGCTACAAATCGGCCCGATGCCATTGACCAAGCGTTGAGACGACCAGGGCGATTTGACCGTGAGTTGGAGATTGGTGTACCAGATAAGAATGGACGTCGAGAGATAGTCAATATCCACACACGAGGTATGCCTATTTCGGATGATTTTGATATGGATTGGATTTTGGAAAATTCATATGGATTCGTGGGGGCAGATATCATGAGTCTAACCCGAGAAGCAGCGATGAAAGCTCTGCGTCGTTACCTTCCTGATATTGATTTAGACCAAGACGAAATCCCACCTGAAGTCCTCGAGAAGATGGAAGTCCAAATGGGAGATTTCAAACTGGCCATCAGAGATATTGAACCAAGTGCTCTTCGAGAAATTTATGTTGAAGTTCCTGAAGTTTCTTGGGCTGATGTTGGTGGTCTTGATGAAGTGAAAGAACGACTCAAAGAGAGTGTTGAGTGGCCACTGACAATGCCTGATAGATTCGAACACTTTGGAATTAAACCCCCTCGAGGAATTGTACTATTTGGAGCACCAGGCACTGGAAAGACACTAATTGCGAAAGCGATTGCCAACGAAGCAAAGGCCAATTTTATCACAGTCAAAGGACCTGAATTAATTTCCAAATGGGTTGGTGAATCCGAGAAAGCTATCAGAGAAGTGTTCAAGAAAGCAAAACAAGCCAGTCCAAGTATCATTTTCCTAGATGAGTTTGAGTCAATTGCTGGCGCAAGAACTTCAAACTCAGGCGAAGGTAGCGATGTATCTAACCGTGTGGTAAATCAAATGCTCTCTAGCATGGATGGCATTGAATCGATGGAAGGCGTCATTGTGATTGCAGCAACCAACCGACCAGAAATGATTGACCCCGCTTTACTCAGGAGTGGTCGATTTGAGCGAGTCATGCACATTCCGCCACCCGACCAAGCAAGCCTAAGGAAAATCATCCAGATTCATGCTAAAGATATGCCATTGGGCAAATTCAACTTGGATAGTCTGGCAGAGAATATGCAGAATTTCACCGGCGCCGATGTCGAAGCGGTGTGTCGAGAGGCTGCACTGATTGCCATGCGGGCTGAGAAGAAATCTGTATCAAAGAAACACTTCGAGCAGGCCATAGATCGCGTGCGTCCAACCATCACGCCTGACATGATTGAGTACTATTCAAAGTTGGAAGCAATGTTAACCAGTGGCCTTGAGAGCATCCGTCGCAAGACGGATACCTTGATGGGCATTGAAAGTGTATGAGGTGAATGTAATGCCAGCAGCATTCTCTACAGAACTATCTGGTAGAAGAGTCGTGGATAGTCGCGGAGACCTCCTCGGCATCATTGTCGACTTGTTTATCGATGATGTGGGGGGGGAAGTGCTTGGATTATTGTTGGATTTAGATGAGGGATTGGACCCTAGCCTGCTACCATGGCCAACATTCGGTGAGCATTTGGTCATACCAACAGAAGAAGTGGCCACGATTGACGAGGATGTTCATTTGAGTCGTTGATGTAAAATTCGGCTGATACTGTCTCTCCCATCGCCCCCAAACCGTCTTAAGGCTTGGTTCAGCGTCTCGCCGCTGCACATCCTATGGATGTGGGGAGCTTGTCAGCATGAAAATTGGCTCAGTGGACATCAAAACTGTGCTGAAATCGCGGAAAACGCGTAGAGTCGGTTTGATGTTGGCGTTCTATTCTGTGCTTGCTCTGTTGTTGCTGAGTATTGTTAGTTCATACCTAGTCGACAGTGACCCACACCTCTCAGCTTACGATGATGATTGGGATGATTTGTCCGCATTCCGTGCTGATTTGAAAAACATGGGCGTGGATACCACAAGCATGATTTCAAGCCCAGTTCTGCTGGGTGAAATAGAAAACCCTGAAGATACCGTTTTCATTGTCACTGGTGTTGAACAGGATACCATTTCTTTGCCCCGTTTTACGGGAGATGCAAGTGTGGTTCAATGGAGTGAAAGTGAGGGATACACTGCTACCGAAATCAATGCAATCATCGAGTACTTTGCTGCTGGAGGAACTTTGCTGGTGATGGATGATTTTGGATATGCCGCTAGTCTAGCAGATGTTTTCGGCTTAGGATATAGTGGACATCAATTGTATGATGAAGATGCTTGGGCACGCGAATTGGGTTACGAATATGTGTGGATGAACTCTTCCAATCCATACGACTACACCGGATTAGACCGTTCCATTCAACATCCATGCTTTGGAGATTCTGACAATGATGGAGTCATCGATCGTCTTGACCGAATCGCTGGGGCACCCGATGGGACCGTACCTACTTTCTCTGAAGCCGGTCTATGTGCCCACCACATAGAAACCGATTCAGAGGGCACCCAATTCTGGAACTTCAGTACGAATTACAACGTCCTACTGAATACCCCATCAGCATTTGACAAGGAAGATGCGGAAGAGCCTAGCGACAACATATACGCTTGGGGACGTTCCAGTCAGGACTCTTATCTCGACACGAATGATGATGGCGAAGGAGATGTTGGATTTGAGGGTGGAGGAATCGAAAGTGATGAGGCTGGCCCATTCACTATGGCGATTAAGGTGTGTGACAACCGCGATTGCGAAGAGGAACCTGGTGGCACACCAATGGGTCGCGCTATTTTCGTCAGTGATGGTTCAGCCCTGATGAATGCCATTTATGATTGGGAGAATACCAATGCGGAAAGGTATGGGGCACTCAATGGTAATGTAATGCCCAGCAATGACAATCGTCGTTGGGTCCTTGACATCATCGCAGAATCTCTTCTTGCAAACGATGCTGACAATGGAACTTCTGCTCAGGGTAAGCAAGTTATCTTTGACGAAAGTCGACATCAGCAAACCAATGCCCTCAGTGATACCTACAGTCTGATTTACTACATTTTGGTGTACTTCACGAATGATTGGATGGCAATGCTCTTCCTGTTTTTGGCTCTATTTATCACATTCGAGGCCGTCATCATCAAGAAGGTAGATCCTGAACCATGGCGGCACGTTTTCAGCATCATCTACTATGGATTTGGAGATGCTAGGCGATATGGATATTATCAACGTCCAAATAAAGTAAAACAAGTATTATTGTCTAGAGTTAGGAATTTGAATTCACTGACTCGAGATGAGTTTGATGCTCTACCTGCCCGTGAATTGCAGAAGATGATTAGTGACCCCGTACTGGTTAAATTCGTATTTGAAGATCGAAATTACAGCTTGGAGCAACTTGTGGCCGTTGTCAAACGAGTCAAAATGTGGGGACGGAAGTAAGGAGGTGAGAGAATATGTGGACACGTAAGGCAGCTCTACTCATGACCTCTGGTATCTCTTTGGTCTTGATTGGAATGATGATCGCCAACTTCCAATTGATGATCCTTGGCTTGATGTTCATTGCCTTCCTTGCTATCAATTCATGGGTTGTTGGACATGGTCAGTTGGAGGTCGTCCGTACATTGTCTGCTGACAATTTGTACAAAGGAGACGATTTGTACGTTGAATTGGCAATTACCAATAGTTCATTCAGACGTACACAACAATTGGAGATTTTCGATAACGTACCACACGAAATGAAATTGCGTAGTGGACTCAATTACATGCGAGTCAACCTTGGACCCGGTGAAACAACAAGGATTCGCTATGTTTTGCGTTGCCCTCTTCGTGGCCATTATTCATTTGGACCCGTCTCGGTTCGCTATCGCAACACATTCAACCTCTTCAGCCAAGAGATGTATATTGACCACCGCTCGGGGCTAATCGTATTCCCACAAGTACGTGAAATTGAAGAAGCAATGATTCGAAGTCGGACGCCAAAGATGTACACTGGAGCAATGACACTGAGAACTCCGGGGCCCGGTTCTGAATTCTATTCACTAAGAGAATACGTACCCGGTGATCCATTCAAGATTATCAATTGGAAGGCATTTGCTCGAACTGGAGTTATGATGGTCAATGAAAAGTGTAGGGATGCGGTTACGGATGTGTTCATATTACTCGATTCTAGAGACATCAGCCGAATTGGAACTGTACTGAAGAATCCACTGGAAATGGGGACTGTGGCAGCAGCGAGTTTGGCTTCCTACTTCATCAAGCGGAGAGATTCTGTGGCACTTGCAGTATACGATGATAAGTTGTCATATTTACCTGCGGACGGTGGAGATAAACAGTACTTCAAGGTCCTATCCAGTTTGGCAGGGGTTGCGCCAAAGGGAGATATGCCACTACAAGCAGTAACCAATTCATTGGCACCAAGATTTAGCCGAGGGAGCCCCGTATTCGTAATCTCAAGTCTAGAAGGTGATGGGACTGTACCTCACGCGATCCGAGATTTGGCTGGAAGGGGGCATGAAGTGGTTATCCTTAGCCCATCTAGTATAGACTATGAGAGATTGGTAAGCCGAATCCCTAGAATGTCATACGAAGTCATGAAGCTTGAGCGGCAAAATCGGCTTTCTGCGGTTGCCGGTTATGGTGCTCGCGTCATTGATTGGATGCCTGATGTTGAATTGAGTCAAGCATTGTTGCAGGTGAAGATGTAGGGAGGTGAGAATATGGCAGATGATGTAGCACAACAAGAGGAAGGGATGACCAGTCTACATTTGCGTGTTTTGCGCAAAGAATGGCGTGTTGTTTGTCTTCAACTTGTGGCTACATTGGCATTGATTTGGTTGTTCCTAACGATGACACGTGTGTTTGGTCACTGCCACCCGGATTATGCAAGCACTGGAGCTTGGTGCCCTGCTCTTGATCACACCCTAACGCTCGATCAAATAGAAGACACATTGACCGATGGTGGAGGTTTGGATGGTCTTCCCTTACCAGATTGGGTAACAGGGCAGGGCAACGAAGGAGATGGACGCTATTTTGTCCCAATTCTACTCAGTATGGCGATTGCTGGGGCTTGGGTTGCACTGAATTTCCAGCCTCCTGCAAGACGTCGAAAAATCACTCTTGGCCTCCTTGGATCGATGATTCTATTCTTGGCAGGAATGTTCCTTCTAACTTGGACATTTGGAATGATTATGAGTTTTGATTTATACTTACCATTTGGAAATGCAGATGATTCGATGAATCATGCCAATCATTTGGTTTGGCCATTATCTGTATACATTCAGTTACTGATTGTCCTGTTGTTCCTCGCTCCGGTATTGTTTGGATTGATGGGAATTTGGGGTCTCTCAAAGAGAATGGTCAATTGGTCAATGGCCTACATGCTCGTCTATCTCGGAATCTATGCTCTGCTTTCCTATGAAGGGGTAGTAAGTCAACTTGCCAGTGTATCGGATCCGCATTCACCTGGCCTGAACCCATTGCCCACCCAGATTGGGGAGGCTGACACTCTAGGAGGTTTGATCTCAAGTCAAGTTTGGGAACTCCTGTTGGTTGCAGTACTGCTGATGGTATTTTCTGAAACCGCTCAGGCCACAATTCGTTTCCTTGAATATGCATTCAGATTGCCAGAATCTTGCAAAAAAGATCCAGAGTATGTAAGGCAATTCCAAAGTATCCTCAATACCCACATGCAGCATACGGTAGTTGTCATCTTTTCAGTTGCATTTGTCACAATGCTTGCGTTGAAGTTTGATGATTTGATTATCGATGTTGTCAGTTGGACTGGATCTGGGCAATGGAGTGGACAAGTCAAGGAATCACTGGAACTTCGCCTAACCTATGGAAAGGTCATTTCAGCAATGCTATTCCTGACATTTGTTGCTGGATTGAGATACATTGTACCTTGGCAAAGAGTATCCGGTTTGATTGAATCAGCACTGAGCAAGGTCAAAACAAATCCGTGATTAATTGCTCTGGGCAATATGGAATCTTTGAATTACACGCGAGATGATTTCTGCTGTGATTATGGCCGTTAGAGGCATCACACAAACCGTAGCAGGCCACAGTAATTGGTCGCTCCATCCTGATTCCAACCACATCCATTGTCCAACAAGAATTGCGGCTCCGATAGTTAGCAAGAAACTGGCTTTTTCAAGGTACCAAGGAAACTTGTCTCCATGAGTTTCTATACGACCCATGAGGGTTTCAGTTCCCTCTTTCTCCATGTGTTCACCTACATGTCCAAGTCCGACAATTCGCGCTCCAAGTCATCTAGAGCGTCGCGTCGCACAGGATCGGCTGGGGGAGCAACTCCATTCTCGGTATCTTCTCTGGTTCTAGCCGCGGAATCTACCTCAGAAAGTGCTACATCGATATCTGACATAAGGGCGGATTCATCTGGATTACCAGTAACATCTGCGGGAGTTAAACCCGCAGAAATTCTTGCTGAAATATCCACCCCATCGGTTTCAGAAGCTGGCTCAATCGGTTGCCAAGTTGAATTTGAAGCAGGTGCCGAACTGGCTTCCGGAGTTGGAGCCGCAGCAGGAGCGCTTGGCGCGATAATCTCTGAGGACATTGGGCTCGCATCAGCGACATCCTCTACTGGATTCATGTGCCGGACTGCTTCGCTATTGATTTCAGGGCGTTCGTGACGAGCCAATCCATCGATTTCGAAAGGCAGGCTTCCAGATCGCTGGAATGACCATAATGCCCCCGAAGGTTCTTCCCCGGTTAGACCTGCCACGTCGAGTCTGCGGAGTAGAGATTCTAGAACTTCTACTGTTTCTGCCAAACCTACTGCATCCCCTGCAGTTCTTCGATCTGCATCTAGGTAAATTTCATCCAAGGAACGCTGAATCAATCTGCGTGCTTCTACGGAAATGTATGGTAGTGCTTCAGGCATGTGGCTAAACCGCTCAAGTGGCTTGATATCTTCTGAGGGGAGGCCTAAATCAACGAGACCCCGCAAGACTTCCTGCAATTGAGCCAACATGGTCACTGATCTTTCGTATTCATCGAGTAGGCCTTCCAAATCAATGACGACGTGTTGTACTGTTTCAGCGAGTTGATGTTCTAATCTAGATTGAACAGACCAGCGTGTCAAACCACGAACTGTTGAGGCTGTCTCTGGAGCCTGTCTCTCCAACAGCTCCATGACTTCAAGAGATAGTAAATGTCGGGGGGTTTTGGCAACCTCATCAACACTGTGTTGAATGATAGACAAGGCTCGCTCAACCGCTCGATCTAACAGAACGATACTATATCCTCGGCTTCTGGCATTGGCCATTCGATCCAAGACTGGTTCTAAACTCGAAAGCCCACGTTCGTCTCCTAGCAAGGCTTGTGCCAGTGGTTCTTCAGCCAATCTTGCACGAATTCTATCCGCCTCTTGTAGATCAAGTAGTGCCATTTCGTGGGCCTCTTGAATATCTTCTGCCTGTTCTAACAACATCCTAAGTTCTGTTTCAGATTGTGCTTTTCTAGCATCGAGATCGCCCAATTCTCGTAGCAACAATCGACGCTCTTCCATCATTTCCCTTAATTCGGATTGCATGATTGTCGATTTTCTCTCAGAATCAAGAATTCGCCCCCTCTCCTCTTCCATCAATCGGCGATGTGCGTGACCTTCTGCCTCCAAATCTGCCAATTCTGCTCGCTGATTCTCTATTCGACGCTCTACCTCATCTAGTTCTCCTTGACCTGTTCGGTGTCGGTCACGTTGTGCATTCACTTGCTCTGTAAGCACTCGCTGTAATCGTTCATCGTGATCAATGGCTTTACGAATTTCATCCAAACGGGTTTCAGCGGAACTCAATTCGGATTTGACGGTGGCTTCCTGAGTAGTCAATTCTCGCAAATCTCCAAGCAAAGCTTCTCTTGAATCGAACTCTCCTAATGCACTCGCCAATTCTTCGGCTCTTTTCTCCACCATGTGTTCAAGTTCAGAAACTCGTTTGGTGAGACGATTGGATAGTGCACTCGCTTCATCCATGCCTGCTTCTGCAGTGCGAACTTTGCTGGTCATATCATCTATTTCCCGGTGAAGTTCACTTCGCTCATCTCTGGCTTCTGTCAATGAGGCTTCCAAATCATGCATTTGTTCTCGAGCATCGTCTCTGGAAGCGCGTGCTTCCTCGAGTTCACGCTCTAGACGGCCCTTTTCTCGTTCAAGGGAAATCTGAGTGTGCTCAAGTTGCTCAAGGCGTTTTTTGAGTTCCCCTCCAGCAGGTGTTAGAACTTTTGAACTGGAAACCGGCATCAACGTCGCTGTGGGCGAACCAGTCTCCAACATCTTCCATGTAGAACGGCCGGATTCCATGGATTCCAAACCTAAATCAAAACCGAACAGAGCATCCAATCGCCCGGAAATCAACTTTTTTCGGTCATCGGAACGAGTCCGACAGTTTGCAATTGCATCTGTGAGGTGGGCCAATGAGAAATCTTCCACTGTGGAACCCACCAAACCTAGTCTTGCCCGCCGTTCAAGACGGTGGGTTAACAATCGACGAGAGGAAGTTGTCATCGCATGAATAGCATCAGAAAGGGATGACTCTGACGACCCCCGAATTCCGCTGGGCACCCCATTCACAAGTACCACATATACTGGCTCATCCGACTCAGAGACTGACTTTATGTACCCTGTCAATTGGTCTTCATGGGCTGCCCTCAAATGAGAAATCAGTTGATCGATACCCGACTTGGACTCTTTGGTAACGAATCCTTCAGGCAGATCTTCGAATTCAGTCATTTGCTCATCATCGATTGAACCAACGAGGCTGGCGGCGTTCGCGAGTGCCGCATGGGCATCCGAACCATGGCTACACCAAATCGCAACAGATGCTTGACCTGCTTCTGTTAGCATCAATTGTCCCCCTTCAAGGCGTAGATTGGCTGATAGGGACTCTTGTTGATCGAATTTCGCAGCTATTCCCCGGAGGTGTTCTTGCCCTAATGTGGCCAAATCCTCCGGTGTGGATGGTAAATTTCCACTAGAATGGATTACGACTCCGTCCTCAAACGCCAAAGCTCCAATGACCTCATCTGATTCAACGAGGCGGTCCACCAATAGAGCGAGGTCTGTGGTATCGATGGGAAGCGCAGCTGCTCCTTGGGCAAGAAGAGAGGCGACGTCGGAGGGATCTGAAAAGGCCTCTGGAATTCGGCGTGCCACCTCAGTAAATTGATTCACACTCCATGTCGATCCTCTTGCACTCAATTCGTGTGCATCCGATAATTCAAGCAAGCGAACACGCCCGCCTTCTCCTGTGACAAAGGTTTGCTTTGCATCAGACTCAGCAAGCCAACCCACGACCCTTCCACCGTAAACCAAACGGTGTGCACAAGCGGTTTTCGCCCTAGGTTTGTAGTGAGATATGACTCCCGTTTCAAAGGGCATTTGATTTTGCCCTACGCTCAAGTCAGCTTCCGAGTCAACGGTATTTCCTGGTGGTAGATTAAACAATTATTACACCTCAATCAAATCTTCGATTATTGGTCGCAAAGTCCGAGCCTCATGGCTTAATCGGCCAACTGGTAATTTTTCACTTGTCAGCCACAGACTTGAACCACCTCGAATCGTGGTTACTACTGTTGTTATGTTGCCCTCAAACCACATCTCTTCCAGAGAGCCGAATTTCAGTTCAGATACCATCTTCATGGCTTCATGGAAGAGGGTGATATTCCCTTCTCCACTACCTTCTACGATTTCGCCATCTCTCGACAATAGACAGGCCTTGACACCATCGATATTGGAGAGCAAACGTGTCAACATGGTCGTCCTCAAAAGTCATCGAGGTTCAATACGACTTCAAGAACTTGCCCCATGGCGGCCCCTAAGGGGGCCGTTTGAGTAGTAAATTTGATTCGCCAACTGAAAAATGGGTATTTCGCAGTAACTGTTCCCAAAAAGTGCCCACAATTGGGTGTCGGAAGATTGGAAAAATACTAGAAAAAATATGTTTAAGATTCCAATTGAAATTTCAAAAAATCAATTGAATAATTTATCCATAACGAACAATCGATTTGAAGAGATGAACCCCTTCGCGGCACCGTGTCCCTCTCGTTAGATGTGCAATCGTGCAGTCGATGTAGCCATCCTGCAGTAATTCACCAAATCTATAGTGGACAGCATCT
>CETG01033846.1_pt1 | contig 22802 bp, 19 predicted proteins | sample 361471 | NCBI WGS metagenome assembly CETG01 (sample SAMEA2622696, study PRJEB7988) | marine metagenome | isolation source: saline water (ENVO:00002010), including | reverse complement strand
CAGTACTGCCAGGACAAACTCATGCCGCGGGTGCTGAACTCGTTCCGTAACGAGCAGACCGACGTGGAAATCTTCCGCGAAATGGGCGAGCTGGGCCTGCTGGGTGCAACCATTCCGACCGAGTACGGCGGAAGCGGCTTGAACTATGTCTGCTACGGTCTGATCGCCCGTGAAGTCGAGCGCGTTGATTCCGGTTACCGTTCGATGATGAGTGTGCAGTCCTCGCTGGTGATGGTGCCGATCAACGAATTTGGCAGTGAAGAGCAGAAGCAGAAGTATCTGCCCAAGCTGGCCAGTGGTGAGTTCATCGGCTGCTTTGGTCTGACCGAGCCGAACCATGGCTCCGATCCGGGCTCCATGGTCACCCGTGCACGCAAGACCGAGGGCGGTTACCTGCTCAAGGGTGCCAAGATGTGGATCACCAACAGCCCCATTGCTGACGTGTTCGTGGTCTGGGCAAAAACCGACGACGACGTCATCCGTGGCTTCATTCTGGAGAAAGGCTGGAAAGGTCTGAGCGCGCCGGCGATCAAGGGCAAGGTTGGCCTGCGTACCTCCATCACTGGTGAGATCGTGATGGAAGACGTGTTCGTTCCGGAAGAAAACATGCTGCCGCACGTGACCGGTCTGAAAGGTCCGTTCACCTGCCTGAACTCCGCCCGTTACGGTATCTCCTGGGGCGCGCTGGGTGCCGCCGAGTTCTGCTGGCACACCGCCCGTCAGTACACCCTGGACCGTCTGCAGTTTGGTCGTCCGCTGGCGCAGACTCAGCTGGTACAGAAGAAGCTGGCTGACATGCAGACCGAAATTACCCTGGCTCTGCAAGGCTGCCTGCGTCTGGGCCGCATGAAGGACGAAGGTACTGCTGCGGTGGAAATCACCTCGATCATGAAGCGCAACTCCTGCGGCAAGTCGCTGGACATCGCCCGCGTTGCCCGCGACATGCTGGGTGGCAACGGTATCTCCGACGAATACGGTGTGATCCGTCACGTGGTCAACCTGGAAGTGGTTAACACCTATGAAGGTACCCACGACGTACACGCGCTGATCCTCGGCCGTGCGCAGACTGGCCTGCAAGCCTTCTTCTGAAGGCGGGCAGGCAGCTGCAAGCTTTAAGCTGCAAGCGACAAGCCGTTCTGAGTTGGTTCGGCTTGTCGCGTTCTCCTCACGCTGCATTGGCGTACCGCTAGTACCCTTATCTTCGTATCCCGCACGGCCAGCTTGTGGCTTGAAGCTTGCCGCTTGAAGCTTGGAGCTAAAGACATGAGTGCATTATCCGGTTTGCGCGTCCTCGATCTGTCCCGCGTGCTGGCTGGCCCATGGGCCGGGCAGATGCTGGCGGATCTGGGCGCGGATGTGGTCAAGGTCGAACGGCCGGGGGCGGGTGACGATACCCGTGCCTGGGGGCCGCCGTATCTGCGTGATGCCGATGGGCGCGATACCTCCGAGGCGGCGTACTTTCTGTCGGCCAACCGCAACAAGCGCTCGATCACCATCGACTTTACCCAGCCCGAGGGGCAGCAGCAGGTGCGTGAGCTGGTGCAACTTGCAGATGTGCTGATCGAGAACTTCAAGGTGGGCGGGCTGGCAGTCTATGGGCTGGATTACCAGAGCCTGCAGGCGCTCAATCCGCGCCTTATCTACTGCTCGGTGACCGGCTTCGGCCAGCAGGGGCCGTATGCCAAACGCGCAGGCTATGACTTCATGATTCAGGCCATGGGTGGCCTGATGAGCATCACCGGCAAGGCAGACGGGGAGGATGGTGCCGGGCCGGTCAAGGTCGGCGTGGCGCTGACCGATATTCTCACCGGGCTCTACGCCAGCAATGCCATTCTCGCCGCACTGGCTGAGCGTGAGCGCAGCGGTCAGGGCCAGTACATCGATCTGGCGCTGCTGGATGTGCAGATCGCCTGCCTTGGTAACCAGGCGCTGAACTATCTCACCACTGGCGTGCCGCCCAGGCGGCTGGGCAACGCTCATCCGAACATCGTCCCGTATCAGGATTTCCCGACCGCCGATGGCGACTTCATCCTGACGGTGGGTAACGACGGCCAGTTCCGCAAGTTCTGCGAGGTGGCGGGGCACCCGGAGTGGGCGACTGATCCGCGCTTTGTCAGCAACGCTGCTCGGGTTGCCAACCGCGCCGAGCTGATTCCGTTGATCCGCCAGGTGACGGTATTTCGCACCACCGCCGAATGGATTGCGGCGCTGGAGCAGGCGGGTGTGCCCTGCGGGCCGATCAATGATCTGGCGCAGGTGTTTGCCGATCCGCAGGTGCAGGCGCGGGGTACGCGCATTCGCATGGCCCACCCGCTGGCCGGTGAGGTGGACCTGGTCGCCAACCCGATCAGACTGTCGCGCACGCCGGTTGACTACCGGCGCCCGCCGCCGCTGCTGGGTGAGCACAACAGCGAGGTGTTCGCTGACTGGCTCAGCGACTGATCGGCCGCTCGCGTCTCTGCGCGCGGGCCAGCCGTCTGCTTTCCTCCTCCCGCTCTTCCAGCACGTCCTGCACGTAGCTGATGTGCTCGCTGGCGATGCGTCTGGCATCGTCGGCGCGGCCCTGCATGATGGCGTCGAACAGCGCCTGATGCTGCGCGACCAGCATCCGCCGGGTTTCGCTGCGCAGCGCATACATGCCGCCGATATTGGTTACCACATTGCGTTTGAGCAGGTCGAACAGGCCGCGAATGGTGTGCAGCAGCACCAGGTTGTGGCTGGCTTCGGCAATTGCCAGGTGAAAGCGCGCGTCGGCGGCGCCTTCCTCGGCGCGTGACGCCTTGCCCTCGCGGGCGTAGCAGGCCTGCAGGGCGTCAAAGGCGCTCTGCAGGTGCTGGCGGTCCAGATCGGTAGCGCGCAGCGCGGCGTAATAGGCGCAGTCGGCTTCCAGCGTGTGGCGGAACTCCAGCAGGTCTCGGTGCGCTTCCGGATGACCTTCGAGCAGGCTGAGCAGGGGATCGCTGAAGCTTGAACCGAGTGAATCGCTGACATAGTTGCCGCCGCCCTGGCGGCTGATCAGCAAGCCCTTGGCGACCAGTTTCTGTACTGCCTCGCGCAGCGACGGGCGGGACACGCCGAACTGCTCGGCCAGCGCGCGCTCGGCCGGCAGGCGCTGCCCCGGCTGCAGCGTGCCCTCAAGAATCATGGTTTCCAGTTGCTCGACGATGTTGTCCGACAGTCTGCGCTGTCGAATCTGACCTACTTCCATTGTTGTTCCTTTGGTCTGACCAATCGCCTGTAGAGGGTAACCAGCATGACCTTTACAGGCAACCCGTCAGGATTGATCTATACCAAAGTCTAGCGTTATGGGTTTGACATGGCTCTGGTGCTTTTTTAATCTGGTCATCCATTTTTGTAAATTGGTCTTACCAATTGGTGCTCGACCGCCAATAACAACTACAGGAGCGCTCCATGTCTTCCGGTTTCCTTGCCCTCATGGCTTTTGCCCCGATCCTGCTTGCAGGTGTATTGCTGATCGGTCTGCGCTGGCCGGCGCGTCGCGCCATGCCGCTGGTGTATCTGCTCAGCGCCGGGATCGCGCTGTTTGTCTGGGATATGAGTTTCAACCGGGTGCTGGCGTCGACCCTGCAGGGCCTAGTCGTCACCGTGGGGGTGCTGTGGATCATTTTTGGCGCGATTCTGCTGCTGAACACCCTCAAGCATTCGGGCGGTATCACCGCGATTCGTGCCGGGTTTACTACCATCAGCCCTGACCGCCGCATTCAGGCGATCATCATCGCCTGGCTGTTTGGCTGCTTTATCGAAGGTGCGTCCGGCTTCGGCACCCCGGCGGCGATTGCCGCGCCGCTGCTGGTGGCGATCGGTTTCCCGGCGATGGCTGCGGTGCTGATGGGCATGCTGGTGCAAAGCACGCCGGTGTCCTTTGGTGCGGTCGGTACGCCGATCATTGTCGGGGTCAACACCGGGCTGGATCACGCCGCGATCGGCGAGCAGCTGGCCGCCAACGGCTCAAGCTGGGACGCCTACCTGCAGCTGATCACCAGCCAGGTAGCCATCGTGCATGCGCTGGTCGGTACGGTCATGCCGCTGGTTATGGTCATCATGCTGGTGCGCTTCTTCGGCAAGGACAAAAGCTGGCGCGCGGTATTCGAGGTGCTGCCGTTTGCTCTGTTTGCCGGCCTGTCGATGACCATTCCCTATCTCATCAGCGGCCTGCTGCTCGGCCCCGAGTTTCCGTCGTTGATCGGTGGTCTGGTCGGTCTGGCAGTGGTGACCAGCGCCGCGCGTTTCGGTTTTTTGGTACCCAGGCGTCAGTGGGACTTTGCGCCCCGCGACAGCTGGCCGGAGGCCTGGATGGGCACGGTCGAGATGAAGCTGGAAGAGCTGACTGCGCGCCCCATGAGCAGCTTCCGTGCCTGGCTGCCCTACCTGCTGGTCGGTGTGCTGCTGGTGATCAGCCGGGTGTTCCCCGAGGTCAGCACCGCGTTCAAGTCGGTGGCCATCAACTTTACCGATATTCTTGGTGAGACCGGTGTCAGCGGTGGGGTTCAGCCGCTCTATCTGCCTGGCGGCATCCTGGTCATGGTGGTGATCGCGACCTTCTTCCTGCATCGCATGAAGGTCCGTGAGCTGGGCAAGGCGCTTGGCGAGTCCGGTGGCGTGCTGCTGAGTGCCGGTTTTGTGCTGCTGTTTACCGTGCCGATGGTGCGTATCCTGATCAACTCCGGAGTGAACGCGGCTGACCTGCCAAGCATGCCGATTCTGATGGCCCGTTATGTGGCCGACAGCGTCGGTGGCATCTACCCGTTGCTGGCGCCGACCATCGGTGCGTTGGGCGCGTTCCTCGCGGGCTCCAATACCGTCTCGAACATGATGTTCAGCCAGTTTCAGTTTGGCGTGGCCAGCAACCTTGGCCTGTCGACCGCGTTGATCGTGGCGGTGCAGGCCGTGGGGGCCGCTGCCGGCAACATGGTGGCGATCCACAACGTGGTGGCTGCCTCGGCAACTGTGGGCCTGCTCGGCCGTGAGGGCACCACCCTGCGCCGGACTGTCTGGCCGACTCTGTACTATGTGCTGATGACTGGTGTGATTGCGCTGTTTGCTGCCTATTTGCTGGGTGTCAGCGATCCGCTGATGGCTGGTTGATGTGTTGACTGCTCGCGCCCCGGCCCTGGCTGCCGGGGCGTTGCCCGTTGAAGAACCGATGAGAGTTTGCTGATGATCATTTCTGCCTCGACCGATTACCGCGCCGCCGCTCAGCGCCGACTGCCTCCCTTTCTGTTTCACTATATCGACGGTGGGGCCTATGCCGAGCACACGTTGAAGAAGAACGTCGAGGATCTGGCCGGTATTGCTCTGCGGCAGCGGGTGCTGAAGAACATGTCGGAGCTGAGCCTGGAAACCCGTCTGTTCGATGAAGCCCTGAGCATGCCGGTGGCGCTGTCACCGGTCGGCCTGACCGGCATGTACGCCCGTCGCGGTGAAGTGCAGGCGGCGCGCGCAGCAGCTGACAAGGGCATTCCCTTTACCCTGTCGACCGTCTCGGTCTGTCCGATTGAAGAAGTTGCACCGGCGATCAGTCGCCCGATGTGGTTTCAGCTCTATGTGTTGAAGGATCGCGGATTCATGAAGAATGCGCTGGAGCGCGCCAAGGCCGCCGGCGTGACCACCCTGGTGTTCACCGTCGACATGCCGGTGCCCGGTGCGCGCTATCGTGACGCGCACTCGGGCATGAGCGGCCCGAACGCCGCGATGCGTCGTTACCTTCAAGCTGTGACCCATCCGCGCTGGGCCTTTGATGTGGGGCTGCTCGGCAAACCGCACGACCTGGGCAATATCTCCGCCTACCGGGGCAATCCGACAGGCCTGGAAGACTACATGGGCTGGTTGGGTGCCAACTTCGATGCGTCCATCTCCTGGAAAGATCTGCAGTGGATTCGTGACTTCTGGGACGGCCCGATGGTGATCAAGGGCATTCTCGATCCGGAAGACGCCCGCGATGCGGTGCGCTTTGGTGCCGACGGTATAGTGGTATCCAACCACGGCGGCCGTCAGCTCGATGGCGTACTGTCCAGCGCGCGAGCGCTGCCGGCGATTGCCGATGCGGTTAAAGGTGACCTGAAGATCCTGGTCGACTCGGGTATTCGCACAGGTCTGGACGTCGTCCGTATGCTGGCGCTCGGCGCCGACTGCACCATGCTCGGCCGCGCCTTTATCTACGCGCTGGCGGCTGATGGTGAGGCGGGCGTGAGCAATCTGCTGGAGCTGATCGAAAAAGAGATGCGGGTGGCAATGGTACTGACCGGTGCCAAATCCATCAGTGAGATCAACGCCGATCTGCTGGTGCGTGAACTGCAGCATCTGAGCAAGTAATACGGAGATAGCATGAGCCTGCCTGCCGACTTTCTGACCGGCGCCCGTCGCCTGATTCCGCCCGAGCGTCTGTTCGACGATCCGCTGTCGACCCTGGCGTTTGGCACCGACGCCAGCTTTTATCGGCTGATTCCCAAGCTGGTGGTGCGGGTCGAGTCGGAGGCAGAGGTGGTGCGTCTGTTGCATCTGGCCACCCGGCATAAGGTGCCGGTCACTTTCCGTGCGGCGGGCACCAGTCTGTCCGGACAGGCGATCAGTGACTCGGTACTGATCGTGCTGGGCGATTACTGGAACGGTCGGGAGATTCGCGACGGTGGTAATCAGATTCGCCTTCAGCCTGGCGTAATCGGCGCGCAGGCTAACGCTGTACTGGCGCCGCTGGGGCGCAAGATCGGGCCGGACCCGGCCTCGATCAACGCGTGCAAGATCGGCGGCATTGTTGCCAACAACGCCAGCGGCATGTGCTGTGGCACGGCGCAGAACAGCTACCAGACGCTGGCTGGTATGCGTCTGGTGCTGGCCGATGGCACCGTGCTGGACAGTGAGGACGAACGCGGTGTGGCGGCCTTCCGCCAAAGTCACGGCGCGCTGCTTGAGCAACTGGCCGAGCTGGGCCGCGAAACCCGCGCCAATACCGCGCTGGCCGAGCGGATTCGCCATAAGTATCGGCTGAAGAACACCACCGGTTTGTCGCTTAACGCGCTGGTCGATTTTGACGATCCGCTGGATATCCTCACCCACCTGATGGTCGGCTCTGAAGGCACCCTCGGTTTTATCAGCTCGGTGACCTACAACACCGTTCTCGAATACCCGCACAAGGCCAGTGCGCTGATCGTGTTTCCGGATGTGGACACCTGCTGCCGCGCAGTACCGGTGCTCAAGCAGCAGCCGGTGGCAGCGGTGGAGCTGCTGGATCGCCGCAGTCTGCGCTCGGTGCAGAATCAGCCGGGGCTGCCGGGTTGGGTGGCTGCGCTGTCGGATGGCGCCTGTGCGCTGCTGATCGAGTCGCGCGCCGCCAGTCAGTCGCTGCTGCACGAGCAACTGGCGCAGATCCGCGCGGCGCTGGCCCCGTTCCCGGTCGAGCAGCAGGTGGATTTTACCGAAGATCCGGCGGTCTCCGGACAGCTGTGGGCGATTCGCAAGGGCACCTTCCCGGCGGTTGGTGCAGTGCGCGCGACCGGAACCACCGTGATCATCGAAGACGTCACCTTCCCGGTCGAGCAACTGGCGGCCGGTGTACACCGGCTGATCGAATTGTTCGAGAAGCACGGGTACGACGAGGCGATCATCTTTGGCCACGCGCTGGAGGGCAACCTGCACTTCGTGTTTACCCAGGGCTTCGAGGACCCGGCGCAGGTCGCCCGTTACGAAGCGTTCATGGGCGATGTGGCCGAACTGGTCGCGATCGAGTTCGGTGGTTCGCTCAAGGCCGAGCACGGCACCGGCCGCAATATGGCGCCGTTCGTTGAAAAGGAGTGGGGCAGCGACGCCTATCAGTTGATGTGGCGCATCAAGCGGCTGCTTGACCCGCAGGGCATCCTGAACCCGGATGTGGTGCTGTCCGATGACCCGCAGATTCACCTGAAAAACCTCAAGCCGCTGCCGGCCGCGAACGACATCGTCGACAAGTGCATCGAGTGCGGCTTCTGTGAGCCAGTCTGCCCGAGCAACGGCCTGACCCTGACGCCGCGCCAGCGCATCGTCATCTGGCGCGATATTCAGGCAAAAAAGCGCGCGGGTATCGATACCCGTGAGCTGGAAGCCGCCTACCAATATCAGGGCATCGACAGCTGCGCCGCGACCGGCCTGTGCGCCGAGCGCTGCCCGGTGGGCATCAATACCGGCGATCTGGTGCGTGCGCTGCGCGCCTCGCAAGCGGCTTACCCGGATCGCGCCAACTGGCTGGCCAAGCACTTTGCCGGTGCACTCAAGGGCGTGCGGTTTACCCTGCGCGCCGCAGATCTGGCCCACCGCCTGCTCGGCGCACCGCGTCTGCAGCGCTGGAGCGAGGGCGCGCGCAAGCTGTCTGGTGCGAGCCTGCCGAGCTGGACGCCGGCAATGCCGCAGCCGGTCAAACTGATTCCGCCGCTCGATCAATGGCAAAGCGGCAAGCCGCGGGTGGTTTACCTGCCGGCCTGTATCTCGCGCAGCATGGGGCCGGCGCGCAGCGACAGCGAGCAGATGCCGCTGATCGACAAGACCCGGGCGCTGCTGGAAAAGGCGGGCTATGAAGTGGTACTGCCGGCGCAGCTCGATGGCTTGTGCTGCGGCCAGCCGTTTGCCTCCAAGGGCTATCCCGAGCAGGCCGAGGCCAAGCGCAACGAGCTGCTTGCAGCGCTGCGCGAGGCTAGCCGCAACGGTCAGGATCCGATCTACTGCGACACCAGCCCCTGTACGCTGAGTCTGATCAATGGCGAGGCCGATGGGCTGGATATCTTTGATCCGGTGCGCTTTATCCGCACCCATCTGTTCCAGCGGCTGGAGTTCACTCCCCAGGCCGGGGCGGTCGCGGTGCACGTAACCTGCAGTACCCAGCATCTGGGCGAGGGGCAGGCGCTGATCGAGATCGCCCGGCGCTGCAGTACCAACGTCGTGGTGCCGGAAGGGATTCACTGCTGCGGCTTTGCCGGCGACAAGGGCTTCAACCTGCCCGAGCTGAATGATCATGCGCTGCGCACGCTCAAGCCGGTGGTGCAGCATTGCAGCGAGGGGGTATCAACCAGCCGTACCTGCGAGATCGGGCTGTCCAGCCATAGCGGCGTGGATTATCACAGTCTGGTCTATCTGGTGGATCGGGTTACCTGTCCGAAGAGTGACTGATGTCATTAGGTGTTTTGGTGGAATGCTTCCGTCACCGAGGGTGACGGAAGCGCTTATGACTAGAGGCTATCAATTTGAAGATTCATGCGTGCCAGCATCCGACTGCTGGTCCTTGAGTCGTCGAGTTTGCTCAGGTCACGAAGCCGAACGGTCTCCTTCGGCTCGATGCTGAGCTCAAAACCATCCTCCTTGCCCAGCAAAATGTCGCTAATTAATTCGCATACACCTTCCAGGTCTCTTGCCAGGTCTCCGCGCTCGCATTGCTTTACCTGTTGCTCGACCTGCCGTTCATAGTGTTCGCTGCGTTGCTTATCCGCGTCGCCGCGTGTTGGGTCAAGTGGTGTGTTATAGCGCTGTTGTAAGGCGATGCTGCGGGAGACAAGCCCTCTGTCCTTCATGGTAAAACGGATCGCTTCAATCTCAATCCTGTCAATGGCTTGTCCCAGCTCTTCCAGGCTCTGCAGTATCTGGTAGTTGTTCTCTGCAGATGTCAGAGTGCGTTGTAAAGTTCGTAGCTGACGATTCAAGCCCCGCTGGCCTGCCAGCCTGTAGCTGATTTGGCTGTCAAAAAGTTCTGGCAGAGCAACGTTGATTGCGGTTTCCACGACGCCCGCATCATCATCGACATCGACAAACAGGTCCACGTCGAACGGTGGGACGAAAGTCAGTCCACTATTGAGCGCAGGTTGGAATCCGCCTACTGCGTTAGCGAAACCGCGGTCGATATTTCGCCCGGCTATCGCGCTGAACTGCCTGAAGTCAGAGAAGGCCTCTTGCTCGGCGTTGACACCACGGAATTGTAGGCGAATTCGGGTGCGATCATCCTCGTCGAGCAGGTCGCTAACAATGATCTCCTTTGCTCGGATGGCGGCGTTACTGTCGCCGATGTCCAATTCCACGTCGAATATACTGACGTGCCCTCCAAATGGGCTGGAGGATACTTTGGACCAGTGCAGCCTGTTTTCTATTTGTGCATCATAGGCCCAGTCTTCCAGTTTCTTTTCTGCCTTATTGCCGGCGTATACGGATAGCCCGGCGTAGGTGGCGGCAATCAGAGCAGCGGCTCCTCCGGCAATCAGAAAGATCTTTTTGTTCATCGTGCTGCTCCTGTGGTCGCGGCTTGATCCGGTCTTGCGCGCTTGATCAGCTCCTCCGCTTCTTCGGGAGTCCAGTCAGGGTTCCCGATCCGGTAGCGGGTGAGTGCCAATGGGTCTTTCAAGTCTGCACATTGTTCTTCTGAGCAAGATTGGATGCTGTCAGCTGTAATCAGGGTCAGCGGTAGGTTTTGGTCGTCTTTGCGCTCGGGATCCAGCTGGGCGCTGCCCTTGATCAGATGCCATCCTTGTTCGATCTGGTCGGTATTCTCATTGCTCAATAGCACCGCTTGATAGGGATACCCAATTAGCCAGCCATCATCCTGTTCCTTGCCGATCTCTACTATCTGGCTATAGGTGGCTGTTCCGCCGCGCATCATCCGCAGGTAGCTGCCAGACCCGGTTGGGCTGTAGCTGGCGTCCTCGGTCATGCTTGCGTACAGTTCTTCGGGCCGGCGAACGTCGTTTCGCAGCTGACTGTACAGGCGAAGTTGTTGCTCTGCCTGCTGGGCCATCAGTTCACGCTGGCGCTGCTCCTCGCGCAAGCGTTCTGCCTCGGCTCTGCGTTGTTCTTCCGATTCCTTACGTTCGAAAGCAAACAAGTGGTTGGTGGCACGCTGCGGGTTGTATTCCCACTTTTTGCTGCGGTAGTGGCGCGACAGGCTGATATCGTAAAGCCAGAAGTCCCTGTTTCTTTCCATTAGCCCTTTGTTCAGGTCGCGCATGGCGTACAGGTGGGTGTTTCGAATGCCTGGTGCGACCTGGTCAAGGCGAGTGGCGGCTAGATCGACCGTGGTCTTGATCGAGTCCAGTTCGCGGAAAAGGTCGCGGTTTTCCGTCAAAGCAATCACAGTGGCGTTGTTGGATTGCCATTGACCGTTGTAGCTGCGGTTCAGTCGGAGCAGGTAGTAGGTCTGGCTGGCGGGCTCGCTGTGCAGTAGCTGCAGCAGGTTCCTATCCTGATCGAAGCCGACGATGGGTAGAGCCGGTGGGGGAGCATCGAACGCCAGACCAGCCAAGAAATGAGCGTCACCAGTTCTACTGAGCAGCACACCGTCGCTGCGGGTCAGCGTCAGCGAACCGGGGCCTGAGGCATAACCATCAGCGTCGCAGGTGACACCGGAAGACACCGCCCTGACGTTCTCGGTGCCATCTTCAAGCTTATCGGCAAGGCGGAAGCGGCAGCCGTTCTGATCGCGCACCTCGGTCAGGAAATCGACCTGAGCAAACGCGTCCTTCTGCAGTGGCGGCGTCCAGCCTGCCACGCTGAAAACAGTCGGTGGCGCGGCAACTGCGGTGGCTGTTGCTGGTTCTGTGGGCGACTCAGGTGCTGGCTCAGTGGCGGACGCCGCTTCTGCGACCGGACTCGGTGTCGGTTCGGCAACCGGTGCCGCGACAGGAACAATAGGAGCCTTGGATACTGGTGGCGGACTGGCGGTGGCCGTGGTTGCACTTTCAACGGCTGGAGTGGCCGCAGAGGCGACCGGGTCCGGCGCGGGTGCGGTGGTTTGCGCGATCCAGCCTCCGGCCTGCGATGCGCTGCCGTTGTTTAATGTACTGCCGCTGCTGTCGGTGCTGACCCAGCTGAGTTGGCTCGCAGCCGGACACTGGCTTGCCAGCAGCCCGCCAAGTTTAGGCAGCAGGCGGCCTACTGCGCTGGGGTCGGTTACGTCGCTGGTAAAGGCAAAGCGCAGTTGCAGTGCGTCGCTGCACCATTGCGCGTTGTCAGCATGTACCACGAATACTTCAAGGTTTTCTGCCTTCGAGTATGCCAGGCGGTAGTCCGCGGCATGGGCTGTTGACGCCAGTGCCAACAGACTCGGGATAACGATGCGTCTCATGCGGCCTTCCTTTTAGATCAGTTCCCAAGCGCCATCATCGGCCTGGCACGCTTTTACGGTCTGAGAGTCAGTGCTTTCGGCTGTTCGAATGTTGTAGTTGAGAGTTCGGCAGGTAGTTTGTGCTGCCACTTGTTGCTCAACTGGCACGGCGTCCAGGTCGAAAGCGTCAAGATCGATGCCTTTGCTTGCTGCGGTAGCAACATCGAGGCTGTCCAGATCGGTGGCTGTGTCGGCGACCGATGGGTTGGTGCTGTCGGTCGTTGTGGCGGGCACCTGCTCAACAAGTGGTGCATAGACGTAGCCTACGGTGACACCGCGGCGGCCAACCATGATCCAGTTATTATCGGTCCTGCCTATCGCGGTAAATGTAGTGCCTGTGGGCAAACTGGCGACGCGCTCCGCATTAATGTCCGGTGCGTTGCGGACATTAGCCGATTTGGTGGAGCGATACGGCTGATTGATCAGCGACATGTTTGGTACGGCCGCTACGCTGGGCGCCCGTTTCACTGCAACTTGGCGCTCGACAGTCTCGCTACTGACGGCAGTAATAGTTGCGCTAGCACCACTGTGGCTGGAGGTCCACTGACGGCTTTGGCCATCAGCTGAATATTGGAGGGCTTGCTGGGTCTGTTGCGCGAGTGCCTGACGATCCCGCTCGTCCAGCTTGGAGCCAATTGTTTTGCCAAGATAGCCACCGGCAAGTGCGCCCGCAATGATGGCGGCGGTGCGACCGTTGCCATCGCCCACTTGGCTGCCAAGCAGCGCTCCGGCGGTTACGCCAATGAGTGTTCCAATGTTTTCCTTGTTGGCCCACTGATTTTCAGACAGGTTTGCGCAGCCTGCGCTGGTGGCGATTGCAGTGCCGAGGGTGATGGCGAGGGAAATCCGATTTGCTTTCAAAGGCCTGGTCCTGTGCGTATGTATGATCAATGCGAACAGGGGAAGGATAGGCAGGCTCCTGCTGCCGGCGATCATCCCTGAGCGCGGCATTATTATCTATAAAATGTAGTGGCAAAACAATGGCGTCAATACTATGGCGACCCCAGCTGAAGTCGCTTGTTTATTGACGGCTGCGCCTCGCGCAGCCGCTATCGGCGCGCGAGGCTTACTCATCCTCCCAGCGCGCATCCCGTTTGGTGATGCACTGAGCCAGCAGGCCTTCCAGCGAGGTCTGCAGGTCCTGCATGAAGGCGTTGCTGTCTTCACCCGGCAGCAGTGCTTCACCAATCACCACATCGGCATTGAACGGCACGATCATCGAGCCGCCCTTGGGCAGGGCGCGCCCAAGGCCGTGCATGGCAATCGGCACCACCTGAGTGCCGGCGTGGCTGCGGGCGAGGTGGTAGACACCCTTGCGCAACGGCTGCAGCTGCTCCGGGTCGCCGCGACTGCCCTCGGGGAACAGCAGCAGAATCTGACCATCGGCCAGCGCCTGCTGGCACTGCTCGAACACCTGATCCTTGTCGACCTGACCCTGCCGATCCAGCGGAATGATGCCGATCAGGTTCAGCGACAGCCAACTGGTGAAGCGGTTGCGCAGGAAATAATCCGCTGCCGCCACCGGGCGTACCCGGTGCAACTCGCCAAGCGGATACAGGGCCATCAATACAAGGGTGTCCAGGTGGCTGTTGTGGTTGGCGGCCAGGATCGCCGGGCCGTGGCTCGGCAGGCGTTGCTTGTTGTAGATGTTCAGGCCAAGCAGCAGGTACACCACGGGCTTGACGATCAGCAGAAAGAACAGCTGTTTGGGCAGGCGCTTGATCACGGACATGGCGGCCTCAGTAGGTGGTGTAAACGAGGAAGTGGAAGAACAGCGGCGCGGTATACATCAGGCTGTCGATACGGTCGAGGATGCCGCCGTGGCCCGGAATCAGCTGGCTGGTGTCCTTGATGCGCAGGTCACGCTTGACCGCCGATACGGTCAGGTCGCCGATGAAGCCGGCCAGACCGATCAGCAGGCCTGCGGCCAGTCCGAGACCCCAGCCGATTGGCGTCAGCCAGGGAGCCAGCACGGCGCCGAGCAGGGTGGTGGTGGCGACGCCGCCGAGAAAACCGGCCCAGGTCTTGTTCGGGCTGATTGCCGGGACAATCTTGCGGTTGCCGAACTTCTTGCCCCAGATGTACTGGGCCACGTCGTTGAACTGGGTCAGGAACACCAGATACAGCACCAGACCTACACCACCGCCCGCTGGGTTTTCATCGGCGGGCAGCATCAGCAGATAGGCGACATGGCTGATGGCGAACACCGTGGTCATGGTTGCCCACTGATAGGATCCGACCGCGCGAATGAAGCCCTTGGTTTCACCCAGCATCAAGAGGCCGAAGGGAATGAGCAGGAACAGGTAGACGGGAATGAAGACGATAAACATCCCGTACCAGCCTAGTCCAACCCAGTAGTACTGCAGCGGTACGGCCAGATACAGCGCGAGGATCAGGCGGCGGTCGGTGACGCGGACCGGCAGGATCGAGAAGAATTCACGCAGGGCGATAAAGCTCAGGATGGTGAAGAAGACCAGCGAGGCGGTGGGGCCAATCATCAGTGCGGTAAACACCACGCCGACCATTACCCACCAGGAGTTGATGCGCTGTTTCAGCTCCAGATAGCCGTCGTCGCTCAGGCGCGGGCGCAGGATCAGTTGGGTGATGCTGGCGATCACCAGCATGGCGACCACCACCAGCATGGCGTTCAGGGTATTGGGTGTGAGGTCGAGCATGAAGGGCAGGCCGATATCCATTATTCAATCCCCCGGCGTTGCAGGCGTAGATAGGCGCCGATCAGACGGCGCAGCACCGTCAGGCCGCTGCCGACGGCGATGACAATCAGGCTGACCCACAGAATCAGCCCCGGGTGCTGCCACAACGGATCAAACGCCGATAGCACGCAGGCGCCGGTCAGCAGGGCCATGCGTTGCTGCTTGGCCATCGGCCCGCGAAAGTCGGCTGGCAGCCCGAGCGAGACACCGAGTACGCGTACATAGGCGGTCATCACGGCCAGCAGTGCGCCAAGCCAGGCCAGCCACTGGGCCGACTCGAAACTGGGCAGGGCAAAGCCGCAGGCAACGATCAGCAGCGGATCGGCAATGCGATCCGGGACATCGTTGAACAGCTCGCCCGCCGGCGTCTGCTTGCCGCCCTCCATCGCCACCATGCCGTCGAACAGGTTGCACAACAGGCGCAGCTGGATGCACAGGGCGGCGACGATCAGCCAGATCGAGCGCTCGCCGCCCGCCTGCTGACCGGACCAGACGAGCGCAGCCGCACCGGCCAGTGCGCAGATCACACTGAGCACGGAAATCTGATTGGGGGTAACGCTGCGCTGGCTGAGCCAGGCGGCGAAGCGGGTCATGATCCGCTGATCGCGGATCTTCAGTGGGCGGCGATTGCTGGTCATGGTGTCTCGTTGTTGAGGGTGAGGGTGAGGGCGCGGGCCTGGCGATGCAGGCGCACGCTCAGAAACAGGCAGTAGGCAAAGGCCATGCTGCTCGGAGGAATGATGGTTTGCCAGAGCGCGGGCGTTTGATGCCAGCGGTGCAGCAGGAAGAGCAGGGCAAAGCTGGCGCTGACGATGATCAGCGCCGGCAGCAGTACGCGCAGTGGATTATCCGGCAGACGGCGAAACAGTGTAGTGACGGCCATGGCCATCAGCAGGGTGAGGATGCCGCTGAAGGTACCTTGCAGCAGGCCGGCCATCAGCGCATGTGACGTATCGTTGTGCCAATTGGCAAACAGGGCCCAGGCGCCCCAGATCAGGAAGGCGAGCAGCGCTGCGACCAGACGGCCGCGCCAGCTGTTGGCGTTATCCGGGGTTGTTGCAGACATGTACGCTCCCTGTCACTGCACGACGCCGGCACAGGCCGGGTGGGGGAGAATAACCCGATGACGTCAGGCAGGCGAGCCCTGCTCTGCACTGATGTGAAGCAGCGCAAGACTCTTTGTGGTGGGCACGGTTGACACAGCTCAGTAGGGCGGGGCGTTGCCGCAATCGCTGGATTGCCAGCGGCTGATCTGCCGATGAGACAGGGTTACCTCGCCATCGCCGGGGCCGGCATCCGGGCCGAGTAAGCCGGCCGGCAGCGCATAGGCGCCCTGGCCATTGAAAGTAGAGCGCATTTCAGTGCTGGAGAGCATTTCAATTGTGCCGCTCATGTCGCCGGTGAACCCGTCAGGATCGTTGCAGCGACCGGTGAACTGCAGGGCGTCAGCGCTGGACTGGCTGATCTTGAAGTCGCATTTGGGCATATTCTCCCGTGCATCGCGCAGCAGGGCTTGCGGGTCGGTCAGGGTTTTTGCAATGTCGGCTGTAATGCATTGGCGCTCCCCAACCTGTTCTTCAGTACCGAGCATTTCCTCGGCCATGGCCCGTTGCTCCGGAGGGAGGCTGTTGAGCATGTTGGTGCGCATCTCGCGCATACGCGCCTGCATATCGACACCGTTGATCAGGGTGGTACTTTCGCTGATCCACAGGCCCGGTTTTGGCGAGGTGTCGAGCTGCTGGGCGCAGAGCAGGGCAGGAGCAAGGGCGAGGGTGGAGAGCAGTGCAAGCCGTGGCAGAGTCATGAAACGGTCCTTGTGACGTAAATACCTTCAAGGACTATAGCCGCTGATGAAGCTGCTGTGCAGCGTTGATGATGCGGGGCGTGATCGTTGCACAAAAAAACGGGGGCGCATGGCCCCCGTTTCGTTTTCGACCTCAGCGTGGGCCGAGCAGTGCCGGCTTTTCGCGCTGCGGGCGGCCACCCGGTTTGCCTTTGGCGGGTTTACGATCCTCGACCTCCGGCTCAATGCGGTTGCCGAGTGCCTGACGGCGGCGTTCGATAGCGACCGGATCTTCCGGAGCATGAATGCCCGGCATTACCCGTGGCTGGCCGGCTGCGCGCTGTCGTTGCTGATGCGGACGTTGCTCGCCGCGCTGGCGGTCGTCGCGACGCTGGCCGCGTGGCTGGCCGTTTCCGCCGTTACCCTTGCCGCCGTTGCCGGCATTCCCGCCGTTCGCGCGGGTGCCTTGGCCTTGGCCTTGCGATTGGCCCTGGCCTTGGCTGGTGCGTTTGGCGGTCTGGCCACCCTGGCCGCGGTTGTTGCGCGCACCGCCATTGCTGTTGCTGCGCGCGTTCTGGCCACGCGGGCGCTCGCTGCGTTCGCCACGCTCACGCTCCGGGCGATCACTGTTCAGTTCGGCTTGGGCCGGCGGCTCGAAGCCCTCCAGTGAGCCCTCCTCGATGCGCTGCCTGGTCATGCGCTCAATCGAACGCAGCAGCTTGTCCTCGTCCGGGCTGACCAGCGACACCGCTTCGCCGCTGCGACCGGCACGGCCGGTGCGGCCGATGCGGTGGACGTAGTCTTCCGAGACGTTGGGCAGTTCGAAGTTGATCACGTGGGGCAGCTGATCAATGTCCAAGCCGCGGGCGGCGATATCGGTAGCTACCAGAATGCGCAGGGTGTTGGCCTTGAAGTCGGCCAGTGCCTTGGTGCGTGCGCTCTGGCTCTTGTTGCCATGAATCGCCGCCGCTGGCAGACCGTTCTTGACCAGGTACTCGGCCAGACGGTTGGCTCCGTGTTTGGTGCGGGTAAAGATCAGCACCTGTTCCCAGGCGCCCTGGGTGACCAGATGGGCGACCAGCGCACGCTTGTGGCCGGCAGCAACGCGGTAGACCTTTTGATTGATGCGCTCGACGGTGGTATTCGGCGGCGTGACTTCGATACGCGCCGGGTTGTCGAGCAGCTTGTTGGCCAGATCGGTGATGTCTTTCGAGAAGGTCGCGGAGAACAGCAGGTTCTGACGCTTGGCCGGCAGTTTGGCGATGACCTTCTTCACGTCATGGACAAAGCCCATGTCGAGCATGCGGTCGGCTTCGTCCAGCACCAGTACCTCTACCTGCGACAGATCGACAGCCTTCTGACCGACCAGGTCAAGAAGGCGGCCCGGGCAGGCAACCAGAATATCGAGGCCGGGAGCGATGGCTTTCATCTGCGGGTTGGCGCCAACGCCACCAAAGATGCAGGTGGACTTGAGTGGCAGCTCGGTAGCATAGGCGCGAATGCTGTCGTGCACCTGAGCTGCCAGCTCACGGGTCGGGGTAAGTACCAGCACGCGAACCTGTTTGGCGCCCGGGCGCTTGCCGGCGGGCTCGCCAGCGGGGAATAGACGTTCGATAACCGGAAGTGCAAAACCGGCGGTCTTGCCGGTACCGGTCTGTGCCGCAACCATCAGGTCGCGGCCTTCGAGAACAGCCGGAATCGCTTGCAGCTGAACCGGGGTGGGCGTGGTGTAACCAGTGGCTGCCACGGCGCGTACCAACGCGTCCGACAGGCCCAAGGAGGCAAAGGACATTCAGAATAACCCTGTGATGGCCGTTGCGAACGTGCAGAGGGCAGCGGGCAGGTGTCTGGCACCGTGCGGCTGCCGCGTGTCCGTGCGGCCTGGAATGAAAGAAAGCAGTGTGTGACGTCGCACGCGCGCTACAAGGGCTCAGCGACACCGGCGCTTGGCAATGGCGTACGGGAAATGCCCCGGACAGACCGTGCCGAACAGTCGATTGGTGCTTGAGCGCTCGCCCTGAGTGACTGTCGCGGTCAACCGCTCTCTGCGTGGCGGTGGTGCGACGGGTCCTGGCATGTCTTCGATAGTGCGCCTGATGCGCAGTTGATCGGAAGGCCAGAGAGCATGCGGAGTTGTTCAGTGCTTCCTGAAGCCCGGCGAGTATAACAGAAAGGGAGCCGCCGCATAGTGCCGACTGGCAGGCGCTGCCTGACTATTGCAGACCATAGCGATACAGCAGGTGCAGGTAGTCGTCCGACTGCTTGAATTGCTGCAATGCCTCGCTGAAGCGCTTTGCGAGGTCGGCCAGCGCCGGCGTTCGCGCGAATGCCAGGTAGAGCTCGCCGCTGCTCAGTTGAGTGTCATGGTGGGCGATCCGATCATTCAGTCCGAGTTGTCTGATGGTGTACAGGCCGACCCTGCGGTTGATCGGCAGCATGTCGACGCGACCATGCTCCAGCATCAGCAGACAGGCTTCGATTGCAGGACAGGGCCAGCGCTCGAAGTAGTTGGCGGCCTTGAACTCATCGTTTCCGTAACTGTAACCGGCGGAGATACCGATACGCAGACCGCGTAGGTCTTCGATTCGGGTGAACGGAAATGGCTGGCTCTTGCGATAGAACAGCACTGTCTCGCTGTGGGAAAGCGGCTCGCTGGGGTAGTGGTACGTCTGGCGGCGCTGGTCGTTGATGCCTATATCGAGAATGGCGTCGGCATTGCCCTCGCGCACCTCATGCTGGGCCCGCTTCCAGGGCATCATTCGCCATTTGGGGTCATAGCCCAGCTCACGCAGCAGCCTGTCGCTGACCTCGTAGTCGATGCCACGGATAGTGTTGTTCTCTTCAAATACGTAGGGTGGCCATGGCTCGCTGACAATGGTCAGCTGTTCGGCTTTGAGTGGGCTGGCTGACAGTGCCAGGGCGACGGCCAGAAGGCCATGAAATCGGTTCATGGCCGCAGTCTAGCGTGCTTTTGCGGTGCTCGCATGTTCGGGCTGCCGGGGTCGCCGGTAGCCCGTCCGGCTCAGCGATCGCCCTGCAGATTGCGCACAACGGCAAGGCTGGGTTCGGCCTGGTTGAGGGTGTAAAAGTGCAGGCCGGGCGCACCGCCATCGAGCAGGCGCTCGCACAGCTGACTGATCACCTCGGTACCGAAGGCGCTGATGCTGTCGCTGTCGTCACCGTAGGCTTCCAGCTGCTTGCGGATCCAGCGCGGAATCTCGGCGCCGCAGGCGTCGGAGAAGCGTGCCAGCTTGGTGTAGTTGGTGATCGGCATGATGCCTGGAATGATCGGGATGTCGATCCCTGCCTGGCGCACCCGGTCCACGAAGTGGAAGTAGCAGTCGGCGTTGAAGAAGTACTGGGTGATCGCGCTGTCGGCACCGGCGCGGGCCTTGCGGATAAAGTTCTGCAGATCGGTTTCAAAGTTCGGCGCCTGCGGGTGCGATTCCGGGTAGGCGGCGACTTCGATGGTGAAGTGATCGCCGGTCTCGGCGCGGATGAACTCGACCAGCTCGTTGGCGTAGCGCAGCTCGCCGCTGGCGTGACCCATGCCGGAGGGCAGGTCGCCGCGCAGGGCGACGATGCGCTGGATGCCGTTGGCACGGTAGTCGTTGATCAGGGTGCGCAGGTCTTCGCGCGAGTCGCCGACGCAGGACAGGTGCGGTGCGGTCGGAACCTTCACCTCGCCGTCCAGCTGCAGCACGGTGCGGCGGGTGCCGTCACGGGTGGATCCGCCGGCACCGTAGGTGACGGAAAAGAATTCAGGGCCTGCCGCAGCCAGGGTCTGGGCGGTGGCGAGCAGTTTTTCGTGGCCGGCTTCGGTCTTGGTCGGGAAGAACTCGAAGCTGATGGGGGCGTTGGTCGTCATTATCTCTCTACTCTTGGAAGGGCGTCAGCTTCAAGCCTCAAGCTGCAAGCGGCAAGCAACCCCCGGAAACCCGTGCCCGCCAGCGAGGCGGGCAGGGCTCTTGAGGCTTGCAGCTTGCGGCTGACAGCTATCAATAGCGATAGCTGTCGGGCTTGAACGGCCCTTCGACGGTGACGCCGATGTAGTCGGCCTGGGTCTTGGTCAGCTGGGTGACGACGCCACCGAAGCCCTTGACCATTTCCAGTGCGACTTCTTCGTCCAGCTTCTTCGGCAGCACTTCAACGGTCAGCGCGGCGGCCTTGTCGGCTGCAGACAGATCGGCGAACTTGCGCTCGAACAGGTGGATCTGTGCCAGCACCTGATTGGCGAAGGAGCCGTCCATGATCCGCGAGGGGTGGCCGGTGGCGTTACCCAGGTTCACCAGACGGCCTTCGGCCAGCAGGATCAGGTAGTCGTCGTTGGTGGCGTCAACGGTCTTGCCGGTGCGGTGAATCTTGTGCACCTGCGGCTTGACCTCTTCCCAGCCCCAGTTGGCGCGCATGAAGGCGGTATCGATCTCGTTGTCGAAGTGACCGATGTTGCAGACCACCGCGCGTTTCTTCAGTGCTTTCAGCATGCCGGCGTCACAGACGTTGGCGTTACCGGTGGTGGTGACGATCAGGTCAATCTTGCCCAGCAGCGCGGCGTCGATGCAGGCGTCGGTGCCGTCGTTGATGCCGTTGTGGTACGGGGAGACGACTTCGAAACCGTCCATGCAGGCCTGCATGGCGCAGATTGGGTCGATTTCGGTGACCTTGACGATCATGCCTTCCTGGCGCAGCGACTGTGCAGAACCCTTGCCCACGTCACCGTAACCGATGACCAGCGCCTGCTTGCCGGATAGCAGGTGGTCGGTACCGCGCTTGATCGCGTCGTTCAGGCTGTGGCGGCAGCCGTACTTGTTGTCGTTCTTGCTCTTGGTGACCGAGTCGTTGACGTTGATTGCCGGGACCTTCAGGGTGCCCGCTTTCAGCATGTCGAGCAGGCGGTGCACGCCGGTGGTGGTTTCTTCGGTGATGCCGTGGATCTTGTCCAGCATCGCCGGGTATTTCTTGTGCAGGATTTCGGTCAGGTCGCCGCCGTCGTCCAGCACCATGTTGGCGTCCCACGGCTGACCGTCCTTGAGGATGGTCTGCTCGATGCACCATTCGTACTCTTCTTCGGTCTCACCCTTCCAGGCAAATACCGGGATGCCGGCGGCAGCGATCGCAGCAGCGGCCTGATCCTGGGTTGAGAAGATGTTGCAGGAAGACCAGCGTACTTCGGCGCCCAGGGCAGTCAGGGTTTCGATCAGTACGGCGGTCTGGATGGTCATGTGGATACAGCCCAGAATCTTGGCACCCTTGAGCGGCTGCTCGCCGGCGTACTTGCGGCGCAGGCCCATCAGCGCGGGCATTTCCGACTCGGCGATGATGATCTCGCGGCGGCCCCAGTCGGCCAGGCTGATGTCGGCGACCTTGTAGTCGGTAAAGGCGTTATTGATCACGGCACTCATCTGATTTCTCCATTCGTGGTTGCGAATGGGCGCGGTTAAATGTCGCACGCCCCGGACGAGCCTGGCAGCGGCTGGAGCCGCTGCTGCAGCGCCCCTCGTCCGGGGCTGAAGTTACCCGGTCAGGCTGTTCGCACAGGAACACGCCTTGGCCGGAATCGGTTCAGAGGCGATACTGTCGCCCCTCCTGTATGTCGTCTGGATGAAACATGATCGCTGTTCCATACCGAAAACTCGTTGTCGCCCTGTTGCTCGGCGCGGCTTTGGCCGGCTGCAACAATGAACCTGACCCCAACTCGCACGAAGGCAAGCGCCAGGCGCTGTTCAAACAGATGCTGCGCCAGACCGAGCCGATGAGCGGCATGCTGACCGGGCGCGTTACCCCCAGCATGGGCGAGTTCATGAACAAGGCCGATACCCTGGCCCAGCTCGCCGATCAGCCCTGGGAGCACTTCCCGACCCCGGGCGATGACCCCGAGCCGAACCGCACCAAGGACACCGTCTGGTCCGATCCCGAAGGCTTTGCCCTGGCCATTGATGACTTCAAGGCCAAGGTCGCCGACCTGCATGCCGTTACCTCTGTCGGCATCAAATCCCTGGACCAGGCAGCTGATGAGCTGCGTGCGGTCCAGCAGTCCTGCAAAAGCTGTCATGACAGCTATCGCCAATAAACCCAGCTGGAAGCCTTAAGCTGGAAGCTTCAAGCAGTCCGAGTTGTATTGGGCTGCTTCTATCGGTCTGCCCGGCGCTTGATAGTGCTGGGCGTAGATCCACGCTGA
>CETG01075933.1_pt1 | contig 22813 bp, 16 predicted proteins | sample 361471 | NCBI WGS metagenome assembly CETG01 (sample SAMEA2622696, study PRJEB7988) | marine metagenome | isolation source: saline water (ENVO:00002010), including | reverse complement strand
ATTCTATACTACCATTCTCTTCAAGAGTAGGTGAAGTTCCTAATCCAGAAAGAACAATACTAAATCCTGACTGACCTCTGTTAGCATCAGTATTATTAAGTAAAGTAGCAGTAGTTCCAGAACTTAGTCCTTCTACAGTTTCACCAGGAGCAAAACCAGTTCCAACACCTGCAGGACCAGCAGTAATTAATGAATGATATAATTTTTCTTGCTTGGTTCCCTGAATAGTAGTAATCTTTCCTATTGCTGTAGATGATTGACCTCTAAACCTTTCACCCTGTTGGAATCCACCTCCAGTTACAGTGCTAGGATCAAATTCACAAACCAATCCTTCTATGTTACCTTCTCTAGGAACTTCAAGTGGACTAAATCCAGAACTCACAACACCATATGTTCCCCAAGAACTATTTCCAGCAAGAGATCTAATTCTTCCTCCACGAGTAGCAGAGTAACTAATATGGTTATAATAAGTGAAACAGGAAACCATTTCGGCAGAACCACCATCTGTCACCCAGAATGCCATTCCATCATCATGCATGTTAGTGAACGAGTCAAACACAATTGACTTGTTAGATGGGTTTACACCATCTCTAAATTGTCTATGAATTCCACCATCAACAATTGCACCAATACCTTTTACTGATTTTGCAGAACAGTTTGATATGTAAGGTGATTTTTCAATTGGACTTTCAGGATTCATCTGAACAAATACACCCCTAGAAACTGAGTTGTTAGGATCATATGCATTTGCAGTATAAGTTAAATCAGTAGAAGCAACTGTTTGTCCTATTGAAACCTCAATAGATGTTGGACTAATAAAGTTAGTAACTTTAGTTCCAGCAGATACACCAGCACCAGTTACAGATGTTCCAACTAAATCTGGATATAAATTAGTACCAGTAACAATTGTTCCTGAAATAGATCCAGTTATAGTTCCAGCAATTCCTGCTGGCTCAAAACCAGTCATACCATCCATAAAGATATCTTTAAGCATGGTGGCATCACTTAGCAAGAACATTACAGACTCTTCGTTCTTTAATGTCTCAACATTAGTAATAGAAATATCATTGTTACCATTCTCCCATGTATCACTAGTTGACCACAATCCACCTATTGTTGGACGAATTGCAATTGTTTTCTCATCAAAACTAGAATCTAAAACACTAGCAACTTTACCACCTGTACCATTCCTTATGGTAGCTCCATAACCAACTGGTGCAGTTGTGCCCATTGTAATACAATTAGCAGCAGCAGATACAAAATTATGTGCTGTTGTATCTGTAATAGCACCCTCACCACCATTCACATTAACAGTAATTGATGTTGATGTTGTTGCTATAACTTTAATTTCTGTATTATAAACATAATCATGCCCAGAAGCAGTTCCAGTTGCACCACTAGCACGAGGATATGTTTTTTGTGTAGTATTTGCATCATTATTATAATCACAAGTAAATGTTAATGAATCAGTTGCAATATTAATATAATCTAAAGTAGAAAATATATGATTACCAATTGTCATTTCCATGTCACCAGTGACTGGATTATAGCTAATGTCAGTTGGAGTGTATGTTGCTAAAGGTGCAGATTGTAATGTTAATAATTGATGATGAGAATCATTTCCTACCTTTGGTGTAATCTTAGACGTTCTTAAGTTATCACCAACAATTGATACTCCTGGTGGAACAACTATAGGAAGATCTTCCTGATATGTACCTGCTTTTACATAAATTGTAGCAGGACCAGTTGCTATACCACAAGCATACTTAACAGATGCAAATGATCTACTAATATTTGATCCATCATTAGAGTCACTTCCTTCTTCTGTTACATAATAAACTGGATGAGTTACACTATTATCTTCCCAGTTAGGTACACCTGAAGAACTTACAGATAATACTTGACCATTAGTTCCTACAGGTAATCTTGCAGCACCAGTGGTGTAGTAAACCAAGTCACCCTGAGTGGTCATTACATTATTGGAAGCACCCTCAACTAGTGAATTCCAATAGTTACCTAAACTATCAGTTGTAGGATCTTGATTCTGGTTTCCAGTTGAAGAAACACCAATATAACTATTTGCTTGTTTCTTTACAGCATCACCTAATTGATAATTAGTTGCTGCATCCCATTCTCCTCTCCATCTAATACCTTCAACAACCAATGACCAATTATTACTTTCAGTTGGTTGAACATTAGTACTAGTTGTTATAGCAACATAAGTATTACCACCATATCTTACAACATTACCTTGAGTATAATCTGTTGTAGAACTCCATGCACCAGATACATTGAATCCAGTAGTTAAGATATCCCAATCATTAGCTAAATTATATGCTGGTGGTTTATTAGTATGAATACTAGTTGCAACATAAGTATATCCACCATAATTTACAACGTCACCAACCTGATACTCAGTAGTAGATTCCCAAGTATCTTCATAATTAAATGACTTGATATACTCCACCATATTAGAGGTAGAGAATCCTGTCGTAGAAAATCCTGTGGTTACTCTAAATTGAGTATTACCATATTTAATTATATCGTTTACTTTATAATATCGTCCTGACTCCCATTCTCCCTGATTGGTAATTCCCTCTGTGTGTAGAGACCAATTAGCACTCAGGTCATTATTATAGAATAAATTTTCACTATTGGTAGAGGTATGATTCGTCTTACAGACATAAGTATTCGCACCGAATTTTACGATGTCATCGATGACATAAGCAGTACTAGCAACCCAGTTACCACGCCAATTAAACTTAAGTCTACCTAATCTAAATTCGGCCATTGTTTTTTAATCTCCTATTTTGGTCCTACTGAATAATCATAATCACCAAACTTTGCAACAAGATATCCATCATCGTCAATATAGTAAGAGATTCGCCTAAAATCGAATCTGAACTGCTGGTATTTATCTTGGGTGTGATTTTTATAAGTTTTCTCTTCTGTGGTTTCTTCCACATAATCAATACCAGATAAGAAATCTGGATATTGAGTTCCATCTAAACGATGAAAATCTGCAACTGCAGTGTCAGTAGTCTTTACTTTAGTATACTGAAGCATACCATCATCATCTCTTCTCAATGCATGAACAAAGAAACTATTCTGTTGTCCAAACTGGAGGCCACCGCCGCCTCCACCACCGCTACCAGAAAGCATACTTTCACTTAAAAACATTGTCATGTCATTACCCTCCAGTAAGCTCCTTGCCATACCAAGGTAACAGTAGCTCCTGCAACGTCACATGCCAAAGGGGAGTCAACCAAACCTGTATAGTTTTTAAAGTACTCATTATTTTGAGTTTCTACCATAAGATTATTTAGATCCCAAGAAGATTCCGTATCTATGAGTTGAACAAAATCACCAGGTTGCTTATCATTAGGTAATATAGCTGTAACTACACCAGCAATAGTTCTAACAGAATACTTTTGATTAAACTCTAAATTTGTAGTAACATCTATAAGAGTATATCCTGGTATTGCTGCTTCTGCCCTTACAGATAAGTTTGTAAAGTCAACAACAACCGTGCTTCCATAACCAGTAACACTAAGACCAGCACCAACAAAATTAATATCAGTTAATCCAATACCAATTCTATCTGCAATGACCCCAGATAAAGGATTAGAAACAGTAGATCCAATACCAACACCAGCAGTAAACTTAACTCCGTCTTGATAAAGAAGACCAGTAAAGTTTACATCACCTGTAACATCTAATTTAAATTGTGGGTTGTCTGTACCAATACCAACATATGGTGTTTCAGTACTAGTAATACCAATCTTGCCAGTAGAATCATCTACTACAATAAATGATCCAAGTTGGGATAGCTCTCTATTCCTTGCCATCTAAATGACTACTTTTAATATATTTATCTAACTAATTAATGTTATGTTATTGGAGGTGGAATTGTACCTGGTATTACATCAGATCTTATTTCAACTGGTTCTGTTAATGATACTGTTTCTATACCAACTCTATTTGCCTTATCCTCTAATCGATGTAAATCATCACGATAAGCCATTATATTATCCTTAAGACCTAATTTTATATAATTAGAATCTTCAGCTAACCACTGTAGAGACTCTGCTAATTTAGCATCCCTATAAGTCTGTAAATTTGATAAAGAAGTGAATGTAGTTATAGTCATTAATCAATACCCATAGAAATAAACATTTTAGATAGATCGTAAGTTCTTACCCTAATTTTATGATTTTGCCTCTCTGCTGTAACTAGGATGTTATTATTTGTACCTGCCCATCCATAACCAAAGCTATTATTACCTGGTAAACTACCTGGTTTTGCTATGTAAGGATTGGCATAAGCATATTCCATCTCAAATACATTAGAATCATCAAGAGTATATTTCTTAACCATAAACCCGTCTTTCCACCACTGACTTGTATATAAAGTCTTCTTGGCGTTCTGTGTTTGGGGTGATCTAATTGGTTTTTCATATTTATTCCAAGATGATGGTGTTACTTCCTTATATCTCTTGAAATTAGCAGCATCCATCTGTAAAGGACTTCCAGTACTTTGCTGGAAACTAGTTGCAGATGGATCTTGAGTATAGTATTCACCAGTATCATTATTCATCCATACAGTTTTATCTTCAGCCATTCTAAATGGAGTGATAGGATATGATGTACGGTTCCACTGTTTAGGCCAACAACCCTGCATAGTATTAATATTATTAACATCACCTGTCGCACTAATTAAACCAAAGGAATAATCACTACCAGTATTATGATGCCAATAACCTGCATGATGATCCCAACCACAATCCCAAGTTTGAGGAACTGGATATGCTCCACCACTACTAGTATAAGTACTTAACTGGTTATTTGTATTATAGTTAGGTGCAGCACTAGCATACTCAAATCTTGTTTGATATATGTAACTATTCTGCTGATATCCAACCATATGGTAATAAGCAGTGTGAGTTTTACCACCACTCATTACCCAAGTTCCACTACTTGGATGAGGATAACTGGCACTATAATCACTATTAGAGTTTCTGCCCATTGATTGAACTGAATTAGAAGCAGTGTTTATATAACCACCCCAATTCATACAGTTATAACTACCAGACCAGTGCATCCTACCATACAGGTTTAGATGAGCACTATTAGCAGGAATATTCTGAACTGTAGCAGAAGTAGGATTCGTATGACCTGGTCCACATCCGAAGGTAGTAGAAACAGAAGTACTAGAACTATTCTCTGCTGTAGAACAAACTCCTTTGGTTACAGCACCTGTATTAAGATCTACTTGAAACGGTATAATAGTCCAATAAATTCTATTACTTTGATTACTATTGTTAGATCTCCAAGCAGTTGCAAATTGTTCATTGGAACATTGTACTATTGAATGTTCATGTCCATGACCAGCTTGATCATTAACATACTGATTAGCACCTTCATCTTTAAGTACCCAAAGTTGATCATCTAAGATATCAAAATCTGCTTCTGCACCGTAACTAGGTAAGTTAACAGCACCTCCAGTTGCGGTTCCCTGTCCAGAAAAACCTGTTAATGTACTTAATTTCGTAGTTGTTTGTGTCATGTTATTTAACCAACCATCCAGTAGTTTGTATTCCAGTATATGTTAATGTTATCTCTGCCCTAGTCACATTCATTTCAAGATCATTACCACTTCCATGAATAACAGAAGAAGGACCTGTCTGAATACTACTATGTGTCTGAACGATTAACGGATTAACACTCATATATCCACCATAATCTATGATCTTAACAAAATCATTTACATCTGGTGTAAGGGGCAAAGTAGCATATATTGTACCAACACCAGTAGTATCAGCATAATATGTTCTATTAACCAATAATGAAGTATCAGAATTAAATGGTATAGGTGTAGGTTTCATAAGATCCCTACTCTTACCTTGAGAATCTGTTAGATAAAGTGCACCTGATTCATGCTGAGATACTATAAGATTTCCAGTTTGTGATGTTAAAGTAATGTTTTGGGTATGTGCTTCTTGCAGTCCATGTATTCGACAATCAACAGCATCAAAAGTAACTGTATTACCTATTGAAACATTATCTGTAAACTTACCTTGTCCATTAACTGTTAATGGTTGTGTATGTGTTGTAGCAGCACCAATAACTACATTTCCAAAAGTAGCTATACCTGCATTTGTATCAAAACTTGCTCCTCCAGAAAGTGCAAAGGAACCTGCAACATTTAAGTTACCAGTTACATTGGTGTCTCCGATAATCGATCCAATACCAGTAACTGCCAAAGTTTGTCCTTCTGGAATAGTAACAATACTACCAGTTCTGGATTTGATATTATCTACTCTTAAAGTGGACATACTATTTTATACCGTAGATTCATTTTACCCTTCAGTTATTTATACATTTTTGCTTAATGGGTATTAATTAACCCTGACCGAGGAACCATGCCTCCTCATCCGTAGTATTTCTAGAAGTCTTAGTTACATATTCATCATGACTATGACTATGAGTATGTGCAGGTACTCCAGCAGCCTCTGCAGATCCAGACTCAGCACTACCACTAGATATCAATCCAGCACCACCACCAATATTTAAGACGGACATGTCACCAATAGAAACCGTAACACCCTCCTCTATATCACAACCAATTGTATCTTGAAAACCACTTGGAATCATTACATACCCAACTTTTCTTTGTGCAGCAAATGAAACATCATTATCAAATGCTGATCTTATATTATCAGCAAATCCATCAGAAGAAAGTAAATTAGTTTGTACTGTTGGACTTGTAAATGAATCAAAAGTATCTTTATCTGTTATTACTAAAAGACAATCCTCATTAACAGTAACAGTAACACCTTCTTCAACATCTACAGCAGCATCCTCATGTGAGAATATTTCATGAAACTTTTGAGGAGATTTAATAGTATTATCCTGATTAAATCCACCATAGTGAATAAAAGCACATCCCAATTTATCATCAGCACTAACACCCGATATAGATCCAGTATCAATTCGTAAAAGTTCTTCTTCAGCTTGATAAGCAAATGTATTTCCTAGACCAACAAAATCTAAAGTTCTTATTGGTAGACCACCAGTAGTATTAAATATAGTAGAACCAAGACCAGTCTTAGTTGAAGTAATACCAAGTGAGAATCCACCAGTTGGAGTAATAGCAACCTTCTCATTTACACTAATACCACCTTCCCTAATACGAACTTGACCAAGAACATCAAGTCTTGCATTAGGTGATGCAGTTGTTCCAATACCAAGATTACCAACAATACTAAGGTCATCTACAGAAATAATATAAGATAATTCACCATGTGCTATAAAACTTAAATTTGATGAATTACTAGAAGCACATATAATACTCTGTCCCTCATCTAACTTAAGATTAGATCTAGTATAAGTTTGATTAGCATTTATCCTTACATTATACTCAATATATTCAGTCGTATCAAAATCAGATAAACCAGAATTAGAAATACCAATCCTTGCATCACCAGGTTCTGAATCTAAATTAACAATAGTTAAAGTTACTGTTGCTTTAGAATCAACGGGAGCAGTATATAATAACTTATTATTAGTATCACTAGATATTAATTGATTAAAAATACCAGATTTAACTGGATTCTGTGTATCAGTAAGTGTTTCTCCATATAATACAAAATTTACACCTGGTTGATCAGATCTTACAATTAAATCTGTAAGTTCACTTACATATAAGGTATCAACCTCTAAAGATTCACCATAATTAACAAGTCTATTATACTCAAAATATTTTATATCACCAGCATCCTCATAACCCAATCTAACTCTTGCAGGGTTATAATTTTTATTACATATAGAAACTTTTCCTTTTGTTATATGGCTTTGTATACCAACATATAAAGTCGTATTCTGATTAACCTGTGGTATAACAGATCCTAACAGTCCAAACGCCATCTATAATTCCACTATGGATTGTAGTTATTTATTATGTGTACGCACTAGGGAATGATCTTCCACTACCCCATATAACATAAACAGTTCCTGCACCACCTTGTCCACCGATTCCACCATATTGACCAGCACCGCCACCGCCACCATAATGTCCACCCAGACCACCATTTCCAGACCCACTTCCATTACCATAATAAGCACCAGTTCCAGCAGCACCATTGGTTCCACCATTATATCCACTACCGCCCATTGGAGTACTAACATTATTATTATTGATTATATCATATGTGCCAGCACCATTTACACTGCTACTAGAAGTACTAGTTGGGAAAGCACCAGCACCGCCATTAAATCCAGTACCACCGCCTCCTCCACCAGTTCCGTATCCACCACATCCACCAGAAAAATTACCAGTTCCATCTAAATCAACCCTTTGATTGCCATTTCCACCAGCACCACCCGTAAGAGAAGCATCACCAGCACCTAATCCTCCACCATCACCAACTACAACATTTCCAGCATTAGAAGAATTACTACCACTCCATGTTCCACCACTTGCATGGCATACAATACTATTATCACTATTCCTTTTAATTTTACTATCACCACCATCTCCACCTTGTGCTGTTGGGTGTTGAGAACCAGATCCACCAGATCCACCGTCACCAACAGTTACAGTGAATATTTCTCCAGGAGTTACAGAAATATTATTCTTCCAAGCACCACCACCGCCAGCTCCACCAACAGCTCTATATCCACCTCCTCCTCCTCCACCACCGCCAGCTCCACCACCAACACATGCAACAGATATTGATGTTACACCATCAGGTACAGTAAAGCTATAATTAGCACCTCCACCAGTAAACATTTGTTGTCCAGGTTCAACTGACCCACCAACAGTACCATCAGGTGTAGATGTGAGTAGCATTATTGTTTGTAATAACATCTTAGGTTAATCCACCACCAGATATTGTAAACTCATCAGCACCAACACATAATACAGTAGCAACTCCCCTCTGAGCAAGAGTCCTATCTCCAGTCGTAGCAGTTCCTGCCATATACATTGTTGTACTAGCACCTTCAGTAATGGTTATATCTGAACTACTGTCATTATAAACTGTAACGGCATCTCCAATAGTAAAAGTACCTGCAACAATTGTTACTCCAGCACTAGCACTAACTAAAGTTCCTATATCACTTTCAGCTAAATTATATGAACTAGATTGTGCATTAACTGCTAATTCAGGTCCAATATTAAATCTTCCACCCATATTAGGATGAGCAGTACACTGATAAAATAAAACATTAGGTGCATCATGCGGAACATCAAATGTAATATCTACTGGTGCTGCACCATCATTATTAGTTACACCAGTATTATACTGTGTACCTGCAGATCCATTTTTATCAGTCTGAATTCTAAATGGATGACCAGTACTTCTATTATGGAAAACATATTTCTGTCCTTTAACTAATCTTAAAGTTGGATCATTTACAGTACCATTTAATCCAGGACCAGTAAATGTATAATGATTTGTCCCATCATTACCGAGTATCCAACCAGATATTGCACCATCAAATTCTACTGCAGTACATGTACCACCAATAGAACAAGTACCACCAATAGAAATTGCAGTACTAATAGCAACATTAACAGCATTTAGATATAGATCAGAAGTACTCTCAATAGTAGGAGTTCCAGCAGCTCCTACTAAATTGAGTTCTCTTACGCCAAATTTTTTATCTGCCATTTAATCTACCTATACATGTAATAGAATGCACCTGCAACAGTTCCAGAATGATCTGAGTTAAAGTAAACTAACCCATCAGAATGTTGTGCAACAATAGTTCTAGTATAGTTTTCATTCACAACCATTCCACCAACGCTGAAACTTGAAGGTCTTCCATACCGTGCTTGCCATTTTACTTGTCCAGTATTATTATCCCAACAAGTAATATTACATGGGTTGTTAGAATGGTTATTAGCATAAACAAGCATCACTTCTTGTGCTGGTTTTGGTGGTCTCCATAATATCATACCACCATCACTATCTCCTTGCCCATGTCCATCAGGGTTCCATTGTGGACTATGAGATGTAAGTGTATTAATAATATCTGGATATTTGTGATTACTACTGTTACTATCTGAATAGAATGATGCGAAACCATCGCCAAAACTATTAGTCCATTCAGTAGCATCATATTCTAGATCATTATAATTGGTAGTTACAATTCCAGCAGTGGTTCCACTTTTCTGTGTTGAACTACCACGAACATTACTAAAATGTGTTGTATGTGGTCCACCAGTAGCAGCAGTACCAAAGGTAAAGTTATAACCACCACCTGGACTTTGTGCTTTCTGATAGGTATAAATTCCATGCTTCTGACCCCATCTAGAAGGAGTATCACTTCCACCGAAGTTTATACCAATATACCATTTATTAGTACCATCACTAACCCATGGACCCCAATCATCCTCAGTTGGAGTTTCATTTGCATTAAAGCTGAATTGATTAGAATAAGATCTATAAACTTTAATATTATTCCAAGTATCATTATTATTGGTAATCCAACTTGATTCACCATCCGCATCATAAATGGGAGTTGAAGAAGGAGGACCAGTACTAGTATCGTTAATAGTTATTGCAGGACTTGTACCAAGTAATGAAGTAAATGCATTATCACTGTAAAGACCAACAGAAAATATTTCATCACCTTCTGTGTTACCTAATGCAGTAGTTGCAACACTAACGGTTCCAGAAGCAGCAGCAACTTGAAAACTTCCATCAGTAGCACCATAAAAATCTGCTGCTTCTGTAGTACTATGAACTATCTGCCAATAAAGAGTTTGTCCATCTGGAACATTTGTAGTTTGTAATGTGAATACTACTGAATTACCTTCATCTACACTTAATGCAGAAGGAGCTAGATTGTAAGTTGGTACTGGTTCAACATACCCAACCTCAACAATACTTTCAACTAAATTTGTTTGTGTATTACCATATGCAACATTAAATCCTTGCTTAGAACCACCAATAGTTTCCTCAAAGGCAGTAATTAATCCAACATTACTATAGTGTATATTTTCATATAATGCACCACCAGTTTCAAGTCTAATAACTTGATTGAAAACATTAGTAGTAATACCAGTGGCAGCATCAAATTCTTCTGAAAGAATGGATCCACCTCCACCACCTCCAGTTCCTTTATTAATACTACTTCCAACATAACGTCCCATATTTATTAATGCCAGTAGATACTATTCATATTTAGGTGTTTCCAGATGCATAATCTTCAGATGCTCCAGCACCATAACTTATATAAACCAGTCCAGCACCACCAGCACCAGCAACAGCATTAGAATCGGAGTGACCTGCACCACCTCCTCCACCACCGAAGGCTCCACCGCCTCCACCACCAGCGTTTTGACCATTACCTACACCTTTTTCACCACGGTTGTTAGATGGTCCACCACCATCTCCACCAGTGTTATTGTTGTTTGTCCCTGTATTTTGTCCTTGTCCTCTTTCACCATCTTCATCTCCACCATATCCACCTGACGCATTATTACCATCGGTTCCTCCACCGCCTCCACCAAATCCTTTGGTGTCTCCAGTTGACCAACTTTCATTCTGAACCACTAACGATCCACCATCACCACCATCACCACCTACTCCATTATCAGCTCCACCGCCGCCGCCACCACCAGCGAAGTAGCTTCCATCTCCACCTGTCATTCCTGTTCCATTATCATTTCCACCGCCGCCGCCACCGCCAGCACCACTAGTTCCATCTGCCTGAGGTCCCTTATTATTAGAATGACCCCATCCACTAGCATGGTATGGATATCCTCCACCACCAGTACCGTTAATAGCACCATTACTACCTTGACCACCAGATCTATAACTATTACCACTTCCTTGGTTATTACCGTATCCACCTTCTCCACCACTAGCAGATATTGTTAGACCTGGACCTTGGAATTCACTAGTGCCTCCTGCATTTCCCTGTGCATTATAACTTCTAGATCCACCAGATCCAACAGTTAAACTATATGAAGTTCCAGGTACTAAGTTAGTATATTTCTTCAGAGCAGCACCACCGCCAGCTCCACCACCATATTGTCCACCAGCACCTCCACCTCCAATAACAATTACTCTTGCTTGAGTTACTCCAGCAGGTACAGTCCAACTAGTAGATCCAGGACTATAGAATGCAACATGAGTTAGAGGACCACCACCGCCACCGCCACCTGGATCAGATGAAGTTCCATTAATTTTTACGGCAACACTAGATCCAACCATTTTATCTTTAGTTCTATCTGAGTTAACATAAAGACTAACACCAAAAAAACTATTAGGTCCTTCACTACTAATACCAGTACCAGTCCTTACATCAAATGTCCCTATACCAGCAGTAACAGTAAAGTCTCCTTGCGTTGAACCAGTACCAACCAGATTAGTACTATTTGCTGACCAATATAATGTAGTTCCATCAGGTACTTTACTGGTATTACAAGTAAATAAACAAGGAGTATCTTCATCTACAGATGTTACAATACCAGCAGTAGTCGCACCCGTTGGACTTAATAAGTAGGTTGGAAATTCATCTACTTTTTGTATCTTACTTATTAAATCATTACCTGTATTATAAATTACTTGCCATCCTTGAGTTTGACCAGAAACAGTTTCATTATAACCTGTAATTAATCCAACATTGTTATATAATACCGTTTCATATTTCTTATCTCCCAAAGTTATATTACTTACATTATTAGAAACCGCAGTAGATATACCAGTAGCTCTAGTAAATTCCCTAGTAAGAAGTACTCCAGCACCACCACCGCCACCAGTTTTTTTGTTAATACTACTTCCTACAAATCTTCCCATTGTGAATTTCCAATCCTATCTATCTATTTATTTATGAAGTATAATGTATTTTAACTCCCGAAAGAGTAAGACCATCACCAGGTTTTATTGTAAATGGATAATTCTGTACTTCTACTGGAGGATATAATTCATTATAAGTCAATGCTTGCCAAGGAACAATTCTCTTTCCACCCTCAAGACCTGCTTGCTGATCCCAATTAGTAGTCATAGCAGTAGTAGACTCTGTTCCCTGATGAAAATCTGTAGCAGGTAATTCCCCACAATCATTTTCTAACCAATCTTTTACATCCTGCCAAGTCCATTCTCTATTATACTGAACCCTAGTAGCAATCATACCAGCAGTACTTGGACAAGCAGAACTAGTTCCACCAAACCAAGTATCATATGCATCTTCAGATAATCCAGTATAACTATCTTGTCTTAAATAATTACTGCTTCCAGTATTTTCTTTTCCATAAGTAGTTAAAGATCCATCACCAGGTGCATAGCAAACAACTGCTTCACCACAACAACTATAATTAGCTTTACTCTCTAAATTATTAGAGTACACAGTTCCGCTATATGCAGAAGTTTGACCACTATAAGTATCATTAAGAGCACCAACAGAAAGAACAGGGTAAACTCTTTTACCAGTAGCACCATCAGTATAACTTCCTATTTGATTAGGAAAACCATGTCTACTCGTAGTCATATAAAAAGTTCTTCCATTATAATTATAAATTGCATTAATTAATGCAGTATTCTGATTACCACTATCTGCTGTTACATAATTATTATAATCTGGATGATCAGAATTCACCACCTTCTGACTAGAATTTCCAGCAGCAGCAACAAAAATAACACCTGATGCGATCAATTCATCACCAGCAGTTAATTCCGAATTACTCATCATTTCACCAGTAGCTCTCATACCATCACCAGTATAACCTATATGTCTAGTAAAATTTGGTCTTATAGTTAAAGGAAACCCTGTACCAAATGGAACACCTGTAGGTTGACTATTCTGATCATATCCACTAGTTCCAACTCTAAAATAATAGCTTCCACCAGAAGGATTACCAGTACTATAACGATATCCCCAACTGTTACTTGATATTGTTGGATTCTTATTACCATAAGTTGGATTAGATGGTTTATTCACATGAAATATCTTTTGCATATCAAATGTCTCTTCAAAACTTAGAGTATACCAACCCATACATGCTACTGAAATTTTATTACAATTGTATGCCCAACCCATAGTTTTACCATAAGTTTGTCCCATACATTCTGTTCCATGCACATTATTAACATAATCTACAGGATATGCTGCAGGGGTTCCATTATTATTCGCCCTAGTATAACTACTAGTAAAACTAGATACTTGACCCCAACCCTGAGCATTTGTTGATCTCTGAGAAGAATTCTGCCACCAATTTCTTGCAACACTTTCAACAGGAACAGTAGTACCATCCCAACGTAAAGTTAATCTATTAGTTGAATCTGCCTCAAACCACTCAGGATCAAGATAATAAGGAATATCCAAAACCAAATCTAAAATATCACAAGTTCCTGTAGTAGCAGAAGTAGCAGATGAGTGGAATCCAGCTTTTAATAAATTTCCACCAACATATCCATTAGGATGTACTTCACCAGTATTATTCTGAAATTCTGGATGAGCCATCCAATATGGAGTATCACAAACAATCACATCAACATCTGTTCCATCACCATTATAATTTACTTGTGATGTGATCATAGTATCATTAGAAGGACTCCAAGGATCTGCCTTCTGTTCAAGTCTTGCGACAGTATATCCTCCTCTGTTAATATCATCAGTAGAAGTACTATCCAGATAATAACCACTTCCATGATACCTATAATATCTTTCAGCACCATTAGGCCATCTTACTGCCTGAATTAAATCTTTTGGATTTTGTTTATATGTTCCTGGATATGCAGAATAATCTATATTAACCGATTTAACTTTAGGATGTTTTTTAACATCTTCCGCTTCAGCATCTGTCAATAGATAAGTTGCATGTAATTTACTATGCTCTTTTATTTCAGGACACTCAATCCTATCTGATGGAATATTATCTTCTAATGTACCATCCTTCATTAAAAGTTCATGTATATCTAACCAATCACATTCTCTATAACAATTAACAACATATCTTTTTTTACCAGTACCTTCAGGTTCTCTAGGAAGAGTTCTTTTGACACCCTCAAAATCAAGGGAATAAGATTCTGGTATATGATCGCTATTATTAACTACAGTCATATCTAAATTATAGTCTGTCTAGTAAATTTATAATTTATAGTGCCGCCTTGGTTAGGTAAAGTCTTTAACCACAATTCAACAGTAGTACCACCAATAAGAGTAGATGCAATAGAAACTATTCTATCTTCATGATACATAACAGCATATTCTTGATCATATGCAAATCCTGAAGCACTATCATCCATCACAAGAATCTTCTGTGCTTGAACATTTCCAGTATTATTAATAAAGAAAGTATATTCAGCAGTACTAAAATCAGTAAGACTCCAAGAATCTACAGTCTGTGCATAACCAACTATTGCAGTATACTCACCTTTACCTGTCTTAACACCATATAAATCTTCAACTTGCAATGGAGTAATAGGATTTGTAGTTCCTATACCCACACTCTTGTTTGTATGAATACCTACATCACTAACACCCCATGTTCCTGCAGTTCCAACAACATTTCCACCACCACCTGTGAAAATACAGTTAGCTACATCATTAATAATAGATACAGTAACTCCACTACCAACAAAATTTACTGTCCCTGCTGTACCAACATTAGTGCCTTCATCTTGAATACCTATTAAAATAGTTGATCCAGGATTTGCAACTACCTTCCAAGTAGTCCCATCCCATCTCCAGGATACACCTAGACTATTATAAGTATCATTTACTGTAGGATTACTAGGAAAATTTAATGCCATTTATCCACCCTCTGGAATAATTAATATATTATAACTAGTAACTCCTGACGTTGAAAAACCTTTACCAGTTGGCAATACAAATTCCAAAGGTACACCATATCTTGTATTATATCCACCAGTATTAGTTTGATTCTGTCCATATTGTCCTTGATCATTATGAGATCCAAGATACTTACCCACAATAGTGTATGAGGGCATACTTATATTATTCATATCACCAATACTAAAAGATCCAGGACTACTATCAACTTGTATAAAATACACAATAACTCGCACATTTTGACCTGTACTATTAGACCAACTTACGTTTGAGGTTCCTTGTAAGACTTCGCTTGCCATTTTTAATACGTTATTATTTTTATATTTATGGAGGAGAACTAAATCCCTTAGTTACGAATGGATTTTGAGATCCAACAGTAGCATCAACATTTATCTTCTGCCAATCATCATCAGTATATGCACTATTAGCATTACCATCAATCATTTCAGATGGATATAGATCTGTAATCTCTGTCTTAGTATTATCTAGAGAAGTTAGATACGCTATAAGATCTTGTAATGTTAATTGTTTAAGTTGAGTTTTAGCAGGACTATACCCAAATATAGTATTAGCATGTGAAATTGCACCACTACCATCACCACCAAGATCGGTAATTGACTTAGGAAGAGATTCTATATGTCTCTTCTTCATCTTCATATCACCTGTACTGGTATCAATCTTATTCTGATCACCAAGCCAAATTGAATTATCAGATAAGAACAAGTGTCTTATCTTTTTATCTGCAGATCCTATATCAAATTGCTCATGTCTTATTGGAAGTAAATGACCACCAATCCAGTTTTGATATGCATTCAGATGGATTTTCTCTCCACCCAATTCAAGAACATTTTGTTGAATACCACTACCCCAATGAGCAGGAATAGTACCAATACCAATTGTTGCACCATAACCAGTGTAACTAATTGCACTAGTAGCAATTGAAACTGATCCAGCACCGAAAGATCCAACTCCAGTAACTCTAAGATCACCATCAACCAACAATGCAGTTGTTGCTCCACCCACTACAACATTATTACTATTAGCAGAGAATGTAGTAACACCAGCAATACTTACATTATCTAAATTGGTATGTCCATCTACATCAATATCATTAGCAATTATAGATCCAGTAACAGTTGTTACTCCAGAAACACTTACATTATCTAAATTTGTATGACCTTCTACATCTAATTCTCTAGCAAATACATCACCATAAAAATCTACAGCAGTTATAGAACTAGATGAAGATACATTTCCTGTAACTTCTATACCAGATGTAGTTGTTTCTATTCTCAAACTTCCATTATGTAATATTCTAGTAAACGAACTAGATCCATCAACATATGTTGCTGTTGGAGATTTAAGTGCAACAGTTCCTCCAGTAGATTCTACAAATAAATCACCACTAGCATCAGTATTTTTTAATAATACATCACCACCAGATCCTTCAAGAAGCATATCATTAGAGATATACCTAGAGGCGGTTACAACTCCAGCAGCAACAATTCCACTAGCATCTATTGTAGTAGCACTACCAACACTTACTTCCAGTGCTGTTGCTATACCAGCAATTGATACATTAGTACTAAACGTACCATCAGCAGCATATAATGAAGTAGATGTTATAATACCTGTAATATTAACATTACCAGTTCCTGTAATATTTTTATTGTAAAGATCTAAATCCCCACCCAACTGTGGTGTAGGATCATTTATTATTTCAATAGTACCAGCACCACCACCTGTTGGTGAAGCGTCAACCCATTGACCACTATCTACATCACTATAATAAACTTTTAATGTACCTTCATCAGATTTCCACCATAACTCACCATCACTCGGAGAAGTTGGTGCAGTATCATCTGTTACAATACTAGGACGAAGAACACCAGTTATTCCAGAACCATCACCAACAAAGGATGTAGCACTTACAACACCAACAGCATTAATACCACCAGAAAGAACTTTAATTCCATCTCTTGCAGTTACAATACCAACTGAATCTATATTTGTTACGTCCTCATAAGTTAATGTTCCTCCAATAGAAACATTACCAAGGAAAACTGCATTAGTAGCTTGAATATCTCCACTAATTGTTGCAGTATTTACATTTACTGATGTACCTGTAAGATTACCAACTAAATTTCCAGAGAAAGTTTGAGAGGTTATAACACCAGCATTTACAGTTATACCTGTAGCATCTACTGATCTAACATCTAAATTAGGTCTACCTACTATACCACTAGCAGTACTAGCATTACCATTTAGAGTACCATTTACAGTACCAACTAAGTTAGCATTAACAACAGAAAGAGTTAAAGCATTTGATGCTGGATTATATGTAAAATCATTATCAGTTTTAGGAGTACGCTTACCACTTATCGCATCAGAAAAAAGAGGATAGAAAGTACTATTAGTAAAACTATCTGATTGAACATCTACCTTAACATTAGAAAGAGTAGATCCATCACCATAATAACTACCACTAGTAATGGAACTTCCGATTGTTAGATTACTACCATAGTAGGTTAAAGCATATCCAGATTTTGCAGTAATTACACCAGCAACACTAACTGTAGTATTCTCATTAGCACCTGGAGGTCCATCAAATGTTATACTATCAGAACTTCTAATAGATAATGGATATGTAAATGAATTTAATAAGTTAGACTCAAGGTTTGTAGTTCCAGCATATTGAGATACTAACTGGAAATTTCCAAGAGGACCAAGAGTAAGTACTCCAGTCTTTACACCACCTCTACCAGTACCATAAGTATCATGTAGTGTATCAATCTCTTGATATACCTTTAATCCATTAGTAGCAGTTTCAAATTTGGTATCTCCATTATACTTAAATGTAGATAGACCAGCAACTTCTATTCTCTCAAAGAATGTAAGTCCTTCAGTGTTTATACCAGTAGCACCTCCTCCACCTGATATACTAATATCTACAGTATCAGTAGTTGAATTATATAAGAATGTATTTCCTGTTCCAACAAAATTTAATTGAGTAACTCCTGTTCCAATAATAGTACCACCAGAATGGACACCAACACCAGATATAACTCCAGTTAATTCAGTACCATCACCAACAAATTTAGTAGCAGTTATAACTCCAGATACATTAAGATTACCAGTACCCGAAATATCAAAACCATTTAGATCTAAATCACCACCAAGTTGAGGAGTAGTATCTTCTACAATATTCTGTATTCCAACACCAGCAGCACCACCACCAGCAGCAAGACTAGTAGCATTAAATGAAATTATTTCAACACTATCTCCAGCAAAACATCCACTATTTAAAACAATTTCACTACCACTGCTAGAATCATATTCACTACCACTTAATTTAACACCATTAAGATATACATCAACAAACTGAGTATTATAAACAAAACTAAATGTCGTTTGACCTGCAGTTGCAACAAATGTTTGAGTATTTCTAACTGAGGGGAAAGATGCCCAAAGAACACCAGTTTCTGTTCTTTGTAAGAATTGTCCTGGAGAACCTTCCGAACTACCTGCAGTTATAGGTCCACCAAAGGTGGCAATACCAGTTACAGTAAGATTCCTAGTCTCAATATCACCATCAATAATTCCATCAGTTCCCGTAACCTTAAGTTGAGGAACACTTAAAATACCACTAATTCTTGTGTTTCCTATTACATCAAGGACAAGCTTATTATCGGTAAAAGAACTTATACCGATATGTTGATGTGTTAATCTACCGCTTCTAAACCTTGTCATTACTTGATATACTAATTAAGAGTTTCTAATATACTTCCAATAAATTTTACATGATTAGGATTGCTCGCTGCTAATTTAAGAGTATCACCAGACTCAAGAACCAATTTTCCTGCAGTCAAATTCATAGTATCATGACCCGAAATAGGCATTTGCTTCACTACCTCAGTAGTAACTGCTATTCCAGCAGTTGATCTTACATGATCTAATGAGACTGTATGTGATACAGAATCAACATTAGTTGCTTGTGCTAATAATATGACACCACTATATCCAGTTGGAGCAGTATAGATTCCAACCTTATCTGCTGGTGCAACATATGTTATTGTCTGAAAAACGTTTAATGGTAATGCCATTTATTGATCCCCTCCTAATGCTAGAATTAATGGTGTAACGTTTGCAAATAAACTCTTAGAATAAAAATTACCTGTAATTGTTCCAGAGATTTGATCTATCTTTACACCCTCACCTATTCTGAAGTTTCCACCTTGATCAGTACTAGTGTAAATTACCAACCCACCATCACGATTATCAACTTCATTTTCCTGTATAGTAACTCCTCCACGAGAAGGAAGAGAATTAACAGGATCAACTCCACTACCAATATATTGGAACGAATGACTGGATGCCAATATCCTACTTTGTCTAGAGAATGGAATAGTTACACCAACTCCAATTGAGTATGGTAGATTTTCATTCAATGTAATAGTACAAATTCCAGCAGATATTGGAGTTGAAGACTTAACAGAATAATAGGTTGGTTCTAATTCTATTGTAGCCGTTGCTGTATTTATCCCAACGTCAGGGGTAGAGAATGTAATTGATGGGAGACTAGTATATCCTCTACCATTAGATACCATTTCCACATCATGTATTTTATTACCAATAAGAGTAGCAACTGCTGTTGCCTTAACACCCCAACTAGTTGAAGGTGCATCTATTGTAATTGTAGGTGGATTATTATAACCACTTCCAGGATTAGTAATTTTTAATCTACCAATACTATTATATAATGAATCAAAATAAACTACCTTACCATCAAAAGGTCTTATTGTATTAATATGAACTTTACCACCATCAAGATAAGTATGTGGAAATCTATTAGGTCCAACATATGCGGTAAATGAATTACTTGTAGGAATACTGTTTACACTAAAGACTCTACCATTCTTATCAGGAAAACTTTCATGAGTTGCTATTCCAACATTAACAGTAAAGGTATCAGCATCTGCTGAAGATTCGATTCCTAGTATCTGATTATTAGCTGGATCAGTTGATCTTGGATATGTATGATTTGTAGTATGACTATCTTTAGCACAAGTAAATGTTAAAGAATCAGTATCAATTGTAATCGTTGTACCTGCCTTCTTATATCCATTAGTAATAGAAGACTTAAACCAATGCTCAGAATTATCCTCAGTAGATCCAACATTAATATCAAACTTATTGTTTGGAGTATCAACATTAGAAACTTCTAACCATTTATTATATGAAGGATCAGTAGTTCTTGGATAAGAATGATCCGTAGCATGACTATCTTTTGCACAAGTAAATGTCAATGAATTTGGTAATAGTTTAATCCTATCACCATTTGATAAACCATGACCAGCACTAGTGATAGTTAAAACACCAGTAGATGGTATATAAGTAGCTGTTGAAATCGTAGCAGAAGTAGCAGCAGTTAATCCATGACCAGTAACTGTAAATTCAAGATCACCAGTCTGTGGATTGTAGATAGCATCAGTAGGAGTAGTTTGACCTGCTCCTGTTATATTAATAGAGTCATCAAGTGACGATACAAAAGTATGTACAGAACTACCATAACCACAAGTAAAACCTAAATTTGATAATGATACTCCCATACCAACAGAGAATCCATGATCTCCATAAGTTGTAATTGTAGCTAATCCTGAAACTCTATCATAAACAGCATTACTAACACTTGTTACGGGATTACTTAGATTAACCTCAAAGGTATCAGAATTATCTTTAGCACTTGTTGCTAAAGTACCAGTATATTGAACAGGACCTTTTCCATCAGCAATTAATCCATAATTACCAAATGATGAGTTAGAGTTTGTTACATCACACTGTCCACCAGAATGGCAAACTACTGCAGCATCAAGATTCATTGTAAATAATGAAACTATCTGAGCATACCCCTCATTACTAACAGAAACTCCTATACCATTTACATTGTACTGGGTATAGGAGTCAGTGACCATACTCTTAAATGGTCCTATAGAATTATTACCATCTACCTTCAATCCAATACTATTAGCAACTCTATTAGTACAGAATCTAATATATGGTGATTGTGGATTATATTGAATCTTATCTGGATCAAATGCAACTACTGCAACTCCAGCATCTACTGTTCCTGAAAAAGTAAGTTCACTCATCATGACTCCAGGAGAGACATGAAATAAATCTTTATCTACATTTTGAGGAGATATAGTAACTTCTCTTAAACTATCTCCTACAATACTAATTTGCTCTGGTACTTTAATTGGGTTATCTTCTACGTAAGTTCCAGCAGCAACTTTAATAATACTTCCTGTTGATCCAACTCCGACTGCTCCCTTGATTGTTGCTTTTGCGTCTGCAAGCGTGAGTCCTGTGTTTTCGTCGTCTCCATTCTTATTAACATATAAAACATTCTTTACCGATGCACCACCAATCTTAATAACTTCCGTTCCAATGCCTGGTCTTGACCGTAGTGTATACAGTTCAGCATCGTAGGTATTAAGTGCTAATTCACCTAATTGTAGGTCTGATACTGCAGGAGCCTTTCCAGGAACCGCAGATCGTTTAATCTTAAACGGAGTCGCCATTTATAATATGATCGGTATGTACCTTATGTCAGCAGTATATACTGCTGAGTTATTTATTCAAGTAGCGTTATTCCTTCTTGGACGATACACAAATAGATCCTTTGGGGGATCAGGTCTCATCCATTTTCTAATCTCATGATATCGTTCTAAAGAAAAAAACTTTTGATTAAAAAACCATTCTTCCCAATCTTCATGTCCTTTATCTTGATTACAAGAATGGCAACAACACAACACATTCTTTGTAAAATCAGGACCACCTTTTGCTCTAGGAACTATGTGATCTATTGTAAGATTATCTTCACTACCACAATAAGCACATTTATAATTCCAGTTTTCTTTTATATCTCGCCTCCATAATCTTCTTGCTTCTGATGAACTCGTAGTTTGTAAGTTAAACACATAAGCCTTCGGAGTATGGAGAATAGT
>CETG01050881.1_pt1 | contig 22960 bp, 21 predicted proteins | sample 361471 | NCBI WGS metagenome assembly CETG01 (sample SAMEA2622696, study PRJEB7988) | marine metagenome | isolation source: saline water (ENVO:00002010), including | reverse complement strand
ATGCCTAATAGTAATAAGAATTTAAATGAGGTTTCTAATAAAAAGAAGAACGTTTTATCAGGCTCAGGAAGCTTTTTCATACCATTTGGTAATAGGCATAAAATTTTTAATAACGTAGATTTTATTAGAGGTTATGGCATTTGGGGAGGAATAGATAGATTTCAATTACCAAACTTTATCAAAAGAAATCCTAATTCAAAAATAGGTTTTCTAATTGGTCATGGGGAAGTACTTGCTAATAAAAATAATAAAGTAACTCTATCTGAAATAAAAGATAAATGGGGAATAAAGATTCCTAATATTGACTGCAAATGGGGTGAAAATGAGAGAAAGATGGTAAAACATATGAATAAAACTATTGAAGAAATTATTGTAAATGCAGATGGAGAAATTAACTCACTAGAAAAACTACTTTACCTACCTTTTATAGACAAATTAACAAAAAATGCTATTGCTTTACAAGAACAATCTCCTCCACCAGGCTATTACATTCATGAAGTAGGTGGTGCTCCTATGGGTAATAACGAAGAGTCAAGTGTAGTTGATAATTGGAATAGACTTTGGAGATGCCCAAATGTTCTTGTGGTTGATGGTGCTTGTTGGCCAACATCTTCTTGGCAAAGCCCAACATTAACGATTATGGCCATAACAAGAAGAGCATGCTTACAAGCAATTAAACCTCAGAAAGGCTAAAAAGATCGTTTAAATATCTTTCAGTAACAGCTCTATCTGAGCACCCATTTTGATAAAGAAAATTAGCCAATGCAGAACTCATTAATCCATATTGATCTATCTGAGGGTGATCATTTATAAAATCCTTCATGCCGTTATAAAGAGCTTCTGGTATTTCTGTTTCAATACTTACGAATTCACCGGAAGTACTTTCTGTTATTTCTTGGTGATTCTTAACGATTTGATCTAATTGAAGTCCTTTGAAATCCATTCTTTGGTTTAGAAACTTTTTAACTTCATTAAGCATCCTAAAAATATCGTTTCTAGTCAAAGGTAAAAAAAATCTTAATCGTTTTATTAAGACTATATAAGACTCATTTGATAGAAACCTTTGAGGAAGAATCTGTTTCAAAGGATACCTTTTAAAAATCCCAGTAAATATCTTTTTTATAAATGTCAACCGTCAAATAGACCTAGCTGCAAAATTCACAAGTTTGCTTTTAATGAAGAGGTTTTCCAAAAATTAAGTGGAAAAAATACCAATTCCTGTGGAATAAGTCTGGGGAAAATCTAAGTAATTATATCTATAAGCCCTTCTTATGATTAATGAGTCTTTTAAGTCGCAATAAGAAAGAGACGGATGAGTCTGTTCATTTTTTATTTTTATTTTTTATTTATAGGTCTTTTACGAGCGAAGCGTGACAGGTCCTAAAGGATGATCAAAGTTGGGATATTGAGGATGAGTTTTTTCATGGCTATGTTCTGAGTCATTACTCTTCAGGATTTTTCTGGTTGGATCAACATCACATCCACAAGAAGATAGTTCCTCATCACAAAATTCATGTCTTGGATTAATCCCTTCAACATGATGGTGATGACTCTCTTGCACAATCCCAACTTCATTTTCAAACCCCAACAAGTCAGATCTATATTTACATAAAGCACAATTCATCAAATTGTTACCATTAATTACTTCATCTATTCTTTCCATGAAAGTATCTATAACCATTTTATGGCTAGATAAATAACTTGCTTTTATAAACTCAATATTAGGGTTTTCATTAGCTATTTTATTTGTCGCATTAAAAATTCGATTAATTAATACCCCAGAAAATAAAAAATATGGGAACACAATTATCCTTTTAAAGCCTAACTTAACTGCATGCCTCAATCCAGGTTCAACAAGGGGAAATGTCACTCCTGAATAAACTGTTTCGCCCCATCCCATTCCAAGACCTTCAACCAACATTCTTGTAATCTTCGATACATTTGAATTTGCGTCTGGGTCAGAAGAGCCACGTCCAACAACAACCAAAAGTGTTTCAGAATGAGGATGGAATGAACTTGCTTCAATAGCTTCTTTTACTCTGCCCCCTGCCGCTCCAATCATCAAGCTATTAAGACCAAGTTCTCTTCCATACTCAATAACTAATCCTGTTTTCTTTGAATATGAATTAAGTAAAGCAGGTATATCGTTTTTTGTATGACCAGCAGCAAATAACATTGCTGGAATGGCTATGACCTTGCTCACAGATTTTGCTCGAAGACGATCTAATGCTTCTGGGATTATTGGTCTGGCAAATTCTAAATATCCATATTCAACTGGAATCCCTGGAAGTCTTAACTTGATCTTCTTAGCTAATATCGAAAATTCTTTAACAGCAGTTTCATATCGACTGCCATGACCGCAAATCAATATTCCTATTCTAGATTCCTTAGGATCTAATAAAGCAGGATGCACAATTAATTAGTTTTATGAATACCTTATAACTAAGAAAGGAGAAATAAGAAACAATCTCCCAACAAAATCGTGAATAATCAATCTCTCAAGGTTTTCAATCAACTCGCTTCTGACTGCGAGATTAGGGGGACTTTTGAAAAATTAGACCAAGATTTAATCTATCGAATCAAATCAAATCAAATCTTTCCTAAACCTCTATTGATTTGTAGTGGGGGTACTTCTAGTAGGTGTGCAGCAAATGACCACTGGTCACTTGATCTGAGAAAAAATTATCAAAAAATAACTTTTAATAAGGATTCAAAGGAAATAGAAATAGAAGCTGGGGTAATAATGAGAAAAGTTCTGAATGAATTATCGTTATATAAAAGAAGTTTCCCTATAGGTTTATCAAACAAAACTGGCATTGGTTACATTCTCACTGGTGGAATAAGCCCTATAAGCAGATCACAGGGTCTGGCAATCGATCAAATTCAAAAAATTAAAGGTATCTGGGGTTCTGGAGAAGTTTTAGAGCTCTCAAAACCAAATGAATCTTCATCAATTCATGAAAAGACACAATGGAGAGCGCTAAAAGGTGCTGCTCCATTTTTATCTATAATTACAAGTATTACTCTTAAAACTCACCAAGAAAAACCTCTATATCTTTGCTCAGATTTTGTTAATGTTGATCAACTATCCGAATTAATCTCTAAAGCAGAACAATGGCCTAAAGAAGCTAGTCTGCAATGGATTTGGGGAGAAACAATAAAAGCTTATGTAGTAATAAGACTTGAGAAATCAAAAGATCGCCAACTTGCTCACAAAATAATAAAAGAATTACCTTTTGGAGAAAATTGCCAAATATCCCTCTTAAAAGGCCTCAAAGATTTTCCAAATTTTTCTCTCCCAATGCATGAAGAAATAACTTTTCAAAAAACTCATGCTGAAGTTATTAGCTTACTTGGAGAAAATTGGGGACTAGAGGCAAAAGCCATAATCAAGGATCTTAATTTGTTGATAACCAAAAGACCTAATAAGTATTGTTATGTTGCTTCGCAGCAATTAGGAGGGGTTACAACTCTCGAAGATCAAAGTGCTAGCTCATTTATTTATAGAAATTCTGTCTGGAAACCCTGGATAAATGCGTCTTGGCCAGCTGGAGATATGAAAACCAGAGCTCAAAGTCTTAGTTGGATGGAAGAAGTTTGGAAATTATTAAAAACAACTTGCCCAGGAGTTCACTTAGCTCAAATACATTCCCATTTAAGCTGGCATAAAAAGGAATTAGAAATGGCTTTCCTTGATTGGCTTCCTGAATTACGAAATCTAAAATCTATATATGACCCAGAAGGACTATTGCCTCCTCTTTGAGATACGGTCATTAAATAAAGATCATTTTCAAAATGTTGGCGAAAGCAAAAAACAAACTAATGAATCAATGGATAGGGAATCCTAGTAAAGACTTCCTTTCAGGCTTAGTCGTCGCATTCGCAATGATTCCTGAAGCAATTGCTTTTTCAGGCATTGCAGGAGTCGATCCTCAAGTAGGCCTATTCGGTGCTTTCATCCTATCAATAACAATTGCTCTTGTTGGCGGAAGAATCGGAATGATTACCTCCGCTACAGGGTCCACAGCATTACTTATGACAGGGGTTGTTGCTACTGGAATAACAGCGGGCCAATCTGCAGGCTTGGATGATGTAACAACAAAAGCATTAGGACTTTCTTATTTAATTGCGGCTGGTCTACTCACTGGATTATTTCAAATTTTGTGGGGATATCTACGACTTGCTTATCAAATGCGTTTTGTTCCTCAAGGAGTTTTAAGTGGATTTGTTAATGCGCTAGCACTATTAATTTTCCAAGCTCAATTTGATCAATTAGGAATAAATAGTCATTATGGAGAATTCCTAGGTCCTGTAAAAGGACAAGTGATAGAGGTATGGATATTAGTTTTAATTGGATTAATAATTATCTATGGACTTCCAAGAATTACAAAAATACTTCCATCTCAATTAGTTGCCATAATTGTTCTAACAGTAATTTCAATTGGCTTTAACCTTGATATTCCTAAAGTTAGTGATTTAGGCCAATTACCTAATGGCCTCCCCACAATATCTCTTCCATTTGGTTCATTTGAAAATGGCAAAGTACCTTTTAGTCTTGAAACCTTTGGCCTGATATTGCCAACGGCATTGGCAATATCACTTGTTGGACTAATGGAAACATTCTTAACTCAAGACATTATTGACGATATGACTGATACAAATTCAAATAAAAATAAAGAAGCTAGGGGACAAGGAATTGCTAATTTTATTTCTTCATTATTTGGAGGAATGGCTGGATGTGCACTTGTAGGCCAATCTGTTATGAATACTGAGAATGGTGGAAGGACAAGATTATCAACTTTCTCTTCTGGTATTTGCTTACTTGCAATGATAATTCTATGTAAACCTTGGCTAGAACAAATACCAATGGCTGCTCTAGTAGCCGTAATGATAACTATTGCAATAAGCACTGCCGATACAAATGGACTTAAAAATATAGCAAGAATACCTAGAAGTGATACAGCAGTAATGCTTATGACATTTTCGGTCACAATGTTAACAACTCCTCATAACTTAGCTTTAGGTGTGATCGCAGGTGTTTCTTTAGCAGGGATATTATTCAGTCGTAAAGTAGCTAAAGTAATAAAAGTGAATGCAATTAAATCTGATAATGATGAATTAACATATGAAGTTATTGGGCAATTATTTTTTGTTAGCAAAGTATATTTTTTACAAGGATTTAATGTTCATGAGCACCCTAAGAAAGTAATAATTAACATGGATAAAGCGCATATCTGGGATCAGAGTGGTGTAACTGCATTAGAACAAATTATCAGAAAAATTACATTAGGTGGTACTAAAGTAGAAGTTATTAACCTTAACAAGGAAAGTCTTGATCTTTTTGATAGACTCGGTGGACAAGATAATTCTCTACACTAAATTCAAACAGAGATCTAAATTAAGTTCACAAATAGCAACGGAAAGTTAGATTGATTCTATAATCCATAATTTTTTTCCTAATGGGGATTGAGTGCACCCAATCCCTTTGACATGAAGGATACATAATTAAAAGATCTCCATTATTAAGAGGGATAATTTTTTTTTTATTTGTAGAACAATTTTTCAGATAAAAATCTCTAGAAGCTCCTAATGAAATTGAACAAATTGGTTTGTTGGGGTTAAGTTCTTTCTCATTATCTGCGTGCCAACCCATTTTATCATTCCCGTTTCTATATAGATTAATAAGACAGCCATTGAAATTGCAATTATTCATTACAGACAATTTACTTACTAAAGGATAAAACCAAATAGGCCATCCATTTGATCTATGAATGACTCCACTATAACTATATTGAATATTATGTTCACCTAAAAATACCGTTTTTCTAGGTACTAAATATTTTTTTCCAAAAACTTTAACTATAGGTTGATCCCATTTTAGAGTTTTATAGATCTTTAATTTCCATTTTTTAGACTCCTCTGGATTCAACCAGCCAGAAATTAATGTCCATGGTAATTCCATAATTTCTATAAAAATATATTATTTTTAATGTCTATTAATCATTAATTAAAACTTACACGTTGATAACAAAACCATAACCATTGCTGAAAAAGTAAGTTCCTATGAGATCTCCAATATGTATTTGGGTTTTCGGGATCAAAATTCTCAGGTGGGGGAACATCACCTTTTGCTTTATCTCTTTCCATCTCAGAAATAAGTCGAGAAACATTATATTCAGGGTGTCCAAGATGCATTAATTGTCTTTGATCATTCGTTTCGAATATGGTGTAACCAACCTTCTCACCATAGGAAAGAAGTCTTAATTTACCTTGCCTTTGAGCTTCCTCCATTTCTAAATCTGATAATCCTGCATATCTACTCTGAGGACATAAAAACTCATCATCTTGATTACCCATTAAAGGATGACCAGGAACCAAACTCCTCATTGGGAAGACCCCAAAAAGTTTTTCTTTAAATTTTTGTTTTTCAACTCCAGCTAAGTAAGCAAGTGCAAAACCTGCCCAACAAAGCCCAAGGGTGCTTGCGCAACGACTTCTTGCTTCTTCAATTAAATCAACTAGCTCTGGCCAATAATTTACAGATTCAAAGGGAAGATGCTCTACGGGTGCTCCAGTGATAATTAATCCATCTAACGGATTTGGATTCATTGCATCTTCCCAATTTATATATAAATTTTCTAAATGAGAAAGATCCCATGTCTTATAAGAATGAGAATTTAATCTTATCCATATAGGCTCAATTTGAAGAGGAGACAAGCCTAAAGGATGCAAAAGATTAAATTCATATTGCTTCCCTAGTGGCATTATATTTAATATTCCTATTCTCAAAGGCCTGATATCTTGACGTTCAGCAAGAGCAGGTTCAATCCAAGAAATATGATTTCTTTCCACTGCAGAGATCTTGTGATAACTACGTGGAAGAATTAATGCCATGAAATAATTATAAAATCAATTTATTGCAGATAAAGCCTGATCAAAATCATTAAGAATATCATTTATATGTTCAAGCCCAACCGAGACTCTTACCATTGTAGGGGAAACTCCTGCTGATTCTTGCTCCTCTGGAGAAAGCTGCTGATGAGTTGTTGAAGCAGGATGAATAACTAAAGTCTTAGCGTCCCCAACGTTTGCTAGATGGCTAGCTAACTTTAATGAATTAATAAAAGTCACAGCGTCATCAAATCCACCTTTAAGAGAAAACATCAACATACATCCCATTCCTCTTTCAGTTAAATATTCCTTTGCTTGAAGATGATATGGATCTTCTTGCAAACCTGGATAATTAACGTTCAGTACCTTGGAATGATCTTGCAACCATTTAGCTAAAGCCATTGCATTTGAACAATGTCTTTCAATCCTCAAGCTCAAAGTTTCTAAACCTTGCAACAACAAAAATGAATTCATTGGACTGATTGCTGGTCCCCAATCTCTTAAACACTCAACTCTTGCTCTCAAAGCAAATGCAATATTTCTATCTTTAGGCAAGCCCAGCATTTGACAAATATCACTTCCAAATCCAAACGCATCCCAATGAACAAGTCCATGATAACCAGCACTTGGTTCACTCATAAGAGGAAATTTTCCATTTCCCCAATTGAAAGTACCTGCATCAACAATTACTCCTCCCAAGCTAGTACCATGTCCTCCTATCCATTTGGTTGCACTTTGCACAACAACATCTGCGCCGAAATCAATAGGTCTAATTAAAGCACCGGCTGCTCCAAGAGTGTTATCAACTATTAAAGGTATATTGTTTTCTTTTGCAAGATTAGATATCCCCGCAAAATCAGGAATATTGAAGCGAGGATTACCCATTGATTCAAGATAAATAGCCTTTGTATTTGAATCAATTTGAGCAGCAAAGCTATTTACATCATCTCCCTGAGCAAATTTGACATTAATTCCGAGACGAGGGAATTGAACCTTAAATTGATTGTAAGTTCCTCCATAGAGAAACGATGTCGAAACAAAATTATCACCTGCTTTCATGCAATTAGAAATCGCTATAAATTGAGCTGATTGTCCTGATGCCGTTGCAAGCGCTGCGACACCTCCTTCTAAAGCAGCTACACGCTTCTCAAAAACATCCGTAGTAGGATTTTGTAATCTTGTATAAATATTCCCAAATTCCTTTAATCCGAACAAATTAGCTCCGTGTTCAGCATCATTAAAGACATAAGAACTCGTTTGATATATAGGAACTGCTCTTGAATTTGTTGCAGGATCAGCTACTTGTCCAGCATGTAACTGAAGTGTTTCGAAGTGCTGTGAACTCAAAGATAAAAATACTAGCTAATCTCGTTTTAGCTCAAGAATCTGATTTTGGTTCCCAATCTTTAGGAGGCGCTGGCTTATCAGTATTCGCAAGAGATGGGAAATTATCTTTAATAGCTGGCAAAAGCATTTCCCTAACTTCATTTCGAAAACTTTCTAGATTTTTTGAGTTAATTACTGGATAGTTCTGATCCTCTGAAAAATTATCGTCTCTAAGTGGTTTCCAATTTTTAGAGTAATCTTCATTTAAAGAAATTAAAGGAGCATTAAAGTCAAAATTGGAAAGGTTAATATTAGATTTATATAGAATTTGTGACTTCTGAATAATCTCCTCTCTCAATGGCTTTAATAGTTTTGCTTTTAAAGTATCAGGGAGACCTAAAACTGGTTGATAATATTCCAAAATTCGCAATTCTTCCTCGATAAGAACTTTCCACAAACCTACTGAATCTCCTGGAATATTCATAGCAGATTCTGCGTTACACATTTCATTCAAATAAAATGCTAACCATCGATAATATGACTTTTCATGAATTGACTTTTTAACTGAGGTTTTAACCTTAGAGATCACAGGTAAAACAGATTCAGCTTTACGTAAAAATTGTCTATCTTCTCTTTCTAAATTTATCGCTCCCCATCTTTGTCGATATTCCCAAAGTTCTATATAACGATAAAGATCTTCTTGAGACCAACCAATTTTTTTCAGTTCATCAGCTCTATGAGTTAATTCCTTGGCCACATTAAAATTAAATATTTATTTCATCGTAAAGCTATTGGGACAATATGTGAAGTAATAAAAGAATTGAATTTAGACAAAAGAAATAAATAATGAAAATATAGAAATTCTTTAAAGGTAAGATTCAATCATTTTTATTGCCTTAATATGGGGTAAATCCAAATTTGATCTAGTTTGATCAGAAGATATATTTTCTTGGCAAGATGAACTAAAATTATCCTCAGGTAAAACTTTTTCCAAAATCAGATCAAGAGAATTATTAGCATTTGGATTAGTGATAGCTTTTAAGAATCTTCTACTTTTATGTGGACGAATAGATTCCTGACAATAGCTTGACAATTCTCTTGTTTCGGTCATGACTAAGTAAATAGCTTTTTTCAGATCATTAGATCCTAGGATCGACATATATAAAAGATTTATCATAGAAGAATCATGAAATTCTATAGAATAGCTATTTCTAATTTGAGGCCAATATTTTAAAGATTTAAGACCTTCTAATGCTCCGATTTTTAGATTAGATTTTTCACACCAAGAAATAAATTCTTCTAAAGAAAGAGGACATCTTTTATACCTCAACATATTTTCTGCAAGCACTTCGCCAGCTTGGAAATTCCTTGTTGGCTTTCCAAATACGGGTAGCATCATACTTCCTCTAACGTCAGCTACCATTGCTTTTAATTGTGAAAAAGTATGATCCTTAATTTTTTTATAATTACCTTCATTACATAAATAGGAATTTATACAATCAACTGAATATCCAAGTTCTTGAATTGATAGTTTTTGATTAATCTGAGAAGAAGGACTATCTTCTCGGAACATGGCAACTTTTGACGCTTGATCTAGACATTGATCAAACAATAGTGTCAATAAAGTTGGTAAGATTCCAGGATTATTTTTATGATAAGTATGACAAAATCCTGCAAAGATTGAGGATATATTTTTGGCAGCTTTAATATACTGCCCCTCCAAATTATGAACACCGGCGGAAACCTGAATATTTGGAGACAAAGAATTCATCATGTTAGCTCCAATAATTGCAGTAAGACAATCTGGATGGCAGAAGTTTGCAGTGAAGCTATCAAGTGAATTTAGAAGCGCTCCATGTCTATGAAAGCCAGAAAAGAATGCTAAGTTTTCTTCTTTTTGGCAAAGAAGATAGGACTCATTCTTTACATTATCGTGACAAAATGAACCTACTAAGCAAGCAATGACGACATGGTTTCTATTTAATTTTGAACGTAGTCTAATAGCCTCAGAAAGATCCTTTTCGACATGATTACTATTAGAACTTAAAACTATAAGGTCGCAATTTAGAATCAAATATGAAAGCGAATTTAAAACGATTTTATTTTCTTCTAAATGATTAGACATTTCTTCTATCTTCCTTAAAATTTTAAGCTCCATTTTTTTTAATAAATTTTCAGAGAAAGCTCCAAACAATTCTCTTCCTGGACGAGGTGCTAAAAGTAAATTACCTACATTTGTTTGCATTACACAGTTATAAGCCAGAGACAATGGATATAGACCAACGCTATAAAATCCAATTTTACTTGTATTAAGCTGAATAAGTCTCTCAGAAAAAGACCTTGCATTATATGGAGTTTCAAAAAAACAGTTTTGCATAAGACTTTTATAAAATTCTAAGCAAAAAATAATTTCCCCGAATTAACTATAGTACTTAAACAGGGTCATAGTAATATGGCATATCTCGATTAATATATTAATTTTACGTTTTGGAATTAATTGTTATTTCCTAATAAAAGAATGTTATCAGTATAATTATTAATTAGTATTAGAAAGTTGAGGTGTTTCTGACCATATATAAAAAACAATGAATAAGGAAAAATGCCTTCATAACATTCTTGATGCAAAAAAGATTCTAATAGTTCAGGATATAGATGGGGTTTGCGTGCCTCTCGTAAAAGACCCCCTTAAAAGAAAAATAGACCCTAATTATATCTATTCAGTTTGTCAGCTTAAAAACGAGTTCTTTGTTCTTACATGTGGAGAGCATGAAGGGAGAAGAGGCGTTAATAGACTAATCGAAACTTCGATCGCTTCTAATACAAGACCAGCAAAAGAAGGTCTCTATCTTCCTGGTCTGGCTGCTTGTGGAGTTGAATATCAAGATAAATATGGAAATTGTTCAGTTTTAGGCATGAACTCTGAAGAGATCGAATTTCTTAAAAATTTACCCTTAAGAATGGAACAACTTTTAAAAGATAAGTTAACACTTACATTTCCAAATATTCAAGAGAAAGATTTGAATTTACTAATAGAAGTTGCTGTATGTGATACAAGATTTACTCCTACAATTAATTTGAACGAAATCCTACCACTTGCTAAAGATAATTTAAAACTAAAGATTGACCTTCAATTAATTATGTTGAATATAATGAATGAACTAATTAATACAACAGGGAATCCAAATCTAGAAAATTCTTTTTATCTACATATGATGCCTAACCTAGGCAAAAAAAATAGTAAAGAAATGATTAAACTTGCAACCAAAAATGATACTGGTACTACCGATATTCAATTTATTATAAATGGAGCAGTAAAGGAGTGCGGTCTACTTGTTTTATTAAATAAATATATTGAAAATGAAACAGGAAGTTCACCTTTTGGCAAGAACTTTAATGTAAGGGAAGCACCAAAAACTGAAAAAGAAATAATCAATCTATGTACTTCTAAAATTAAAAAACACGAGATGCCTTTACTCGTAGGTGTTGGCGATACAGTTACTTCAACTTGGAGCAAAGAAAGTAATCAATGGCTTAGAGGAGGTAGTGATAGAGGTTTTCTTACACTTATACAAAAATTAGGTGAAATTTATAATCTCGATAATAAGATTATTTTTGTTAATAGTAATAATGAAGAAGTAAGAAGACCCTCTATTTCGCCTAATAGCATGAAAGGAATAAGTGATCCTAATGACACCTTGAAATTCGATGCTGTCATGATGGATGGTCCGAGTGAATATATCGATTGGTTCGCCAAACTAGCCGAAATAAGATCTTCCAATATAAATAACAGTATTAATATAGATTATTAAAAATAGGTAAAATAAAAGAATAAAATTAAAATATTGATTATAAATATAATAGTTCTCCAAATTCTTTGGAAAAATTTAATTTCCCCCAAATAAAAAGAAAGCATTTAGAAGTTTTGCAAGTAAATATTGGTTATAGATGCAATCAAGCCTGTTCTCATTGCCATGTTAATGCTGGTCCCAATAGATGGGAGATGATGGACGACTTTACAATCTCATTAATTCCAAAGGTCATTGAGAAATACAATATAAAAACCTTAGATATAACAGGAGGTGCTCCAGAGATGCACCCAAAATTCAAAGAACTTGTCCTATCAACAAAAAGTCTTAATGTTGAAATAATAGATAGATGCAATTTAACAATATTGATTGAGCCAGGCTATGAATATTTAGCAGAGTTTCTTTCTACCAACAAAATTAAAGTTGTAGCTTCATTACCTTGTTATATAAAAGAAAATGTTGATAAACAAAGGGGAAATGGGGTTTTTGATAGAAGTATAAAAGGTTTAAAACTATTAAACTCTTATGGGTATGGTAAAGATAATGGTCTTACATTAGATTTAGTTTTTAACCCCATAGGACCAACTTTACCTCCTGATCAGAAAATTTTAGAGAATGATTATCGAAATTACCTTTGGCAAAATTATGGAATTGAATTTACAAATTTACTAGCTCTTGCAAATATGCCTATAAATAGATTTGCTAATTACTTAAAAGCTTTTGGCAAATTGGATGAATATGAAATATTACTTCGATCTAGTCATAATTCTGAAAATTTAAACTCAGTAATGTGCAAAACATCTTTAAGTATTGATTGGACAGGTGATTTATTTGATTGTGACTTCAATCAGCAATTAGGACTTCATCAACTAGAAGGACCTAAAAACATTACAGATTTACTCAAAAGGAATCAATCCTTAAAAGACAATAGAATTTCTGTTGGTAGTCATTGCTTTGGATGCACTGCAGGAAGTGGTTCAAGCTGTGGAGGAGCATTAAGCTAGGCTTAGAAAGATTAAAGCAATAAAGTTCAACTACATTCGGGACAAATTGCCCTAACATTCAAAGTAGATTCAATTAATTTAAATCCTAGTTTTTCTGAAGCGAGACGACCTGCCTGGACAACTTGGTTACTTTCAAATTCTTCAGTTCTTCCACATCTAATACAGATCAAGTGATGATGGTCAGGGTTCTCATGGCTTAACAACTCAAACCTATGTCCTCCTTCACTAAGTTCGAGTTCATTTAAAAAGCCCATTTGAACTAACAACCTAAGAGTCCTATAAATAGTTGCTAAAGATACCCTCGCCTTTGACTGAACAAGTTGCGCATGAACTTCTTCAGCACTCAAATGAATGCCTGAACCAATAGTGGTAAATAAATCTAGAACTTTTTTTCTTTGAGGAGTTAGGCGTCTGCCTTCTTGATGAAGGCCATTCGCTAGCGGCGTAGATAAACCATGATATTGATTTTCAATCTCCAAATTTAAAAATCATTCTTTTTTTAGATTAGCTTCTATAGCTGTATAAGAAAATAGTATTAAAGAACTATTTTCAAAAATGATTAGCTGAATAACTATTCGAAAAAAAAATTCATTACTGAAAGATAAAAGAAACTAAAACACCATATGTCCTATTATAAAACTAACAGATAGAATAATTATGATCAAAGAAATCAGTCTTCTAAAAGATAACGACACGATCTTACTAATCATAGATGCCCAAGAGAAATTGATTAATGGTGTAATTAATACTGAAGAAGTAGTATGGAATATTGAAAGAATAATTGATGCTAGTAAAGTTTTAGGTATAGGTATTATATATAGTGAACAAAATCCAACTAAACTAGGCAAGACCTTAAATAACTTAACTTCAAATAAGAAAGTCAATTCTTACAGTAAGTTGTCATTCAGTTGTTGTGATAATGAAAATTTAATGAAATTTATTGAATCAGAAAGAAAATCAAATATTCTAATTTGTGGTGTTGAAACTCATGTTTGTGTTCAACAAACTTGTATAGATCTACTATCAAAAGGTTATGTTCCACATGTTGTGGTTGATGCAGTTAGCAGCAGAAAGTCAATCGATCATAAGATATCTATCAGGAAGCTAGAACTCTCTGGGGTTATTTTATCAACTACTGAAAGTGCCATCTTTGAATTATGTAGTACAGCTGATAGACCAGAATTCAAAAAAATCAGTGGAATAATCAAAAAATCACCTCCGAATATATAGCTAAAAGTCTGTTTTTTACAAGAGATACAATCAAATATTAGACGCATTTTCATAGCTAGGATTTTTGATGACTTGCCAAATTAAATATATAGGTCAAAGTAGATATAAATAATATACTTAAATGAATAGTTTGTATAAAACTCTTATTACTTCTTTTGGATTATTGATTATTGGTTTAATTATAACCTTAATAACATCTAAATTTACTAAAAATCTACTAAATAAAGTCGCTAATAGAACTAACAATAAGATAGATGATTATATAGTCAAGTCTTTAATTGATACTGTTAAGCCATTAGGTTATTTAATAAGTTTATCAATAGCATGGAATGAATTAGCAATAAATGAAAGTATTGATAACTTAATCACTGGAATTATTAAGTTAATATGTATGATAATCATCATTAGGTTGATCAATAAACTAAGTTTTAAAGTTATTCAAGAATGGTCTGTACAAATTAACGATAAGTCAATAAGTACAATGCTGACATCTTTAAGTCCAATGATTAGGGCTTTAGCTTGGTCAATTGGGATTGTTTTTTATCTACAAAATATGGGCGTACAAATGACTGCTATATGGGCATTACTTAGCGCTGGCGGAATAGGAGCTGGTTTAGCTCTTAAGGAGCCTGTCCAAGAGTTTTTTGAATATATAACTATATTATTAGATAAACCTTTTCAGAATGATCAATTTATTCATATTGATGGGATTTGGGCAAAAGTAGAAAGGGTTGGTGTTAGATCAACACGTCTTAGAAGTATCAATGGAGAAATAATAGTAATGAGTAATAGTAGGTTAACTAATGGTGTTATATCTAATTACGCCGAAATGAGAAACAGACGATTAGTTCATAAAATTGGAGTAGTATATGGAACATCCCATGAAAAGATGAAAAAAATACCTGACATAATTAAAACAATTGTAGATGAAACTTCCGATGCAATATTTGATAGATGTCACTTCATAAGCTTCGGAGATTTTAGCCTCGACTTTGAATTAGTTTATTTCATATCTACGAGTAACTACCTTTCTGCAATGACTGCTCAACAAAAAATAAATCTTGAGATAATGAAAAAATTCGAAACTCAAAATATCGACTTTGCATTCCCGACCCAGACTATTAATCTAAGCGAAAATATAGACAATCAGAAACTATTAAATTAATTTATAAACAATTCATTTGATTTCTCCCATAAATCCTTTGCCAATTGATCATCTGAAGCTTCTCTACTAATTTCTGATATTTCAAACAATTTTTTTCTAGGTTTGATTATCTTATTACTTAAATAAGTAAATTCACTGTATTGGAATTTAAGATTACAAGCTAATTCAGAAAGAATAAAACCTGCATTTTCAACACTTTCTGTAATTCCAAAAATATCTCTAGCAAAAAATGCAAATATTTTTTGTCCTATTTCATTATACTGTCTACTATATCGAAAAAAACCTTGGTTTGTTTTAGGAATAACCAATCCAGGGGCCCAGGCTATAACACTATAATTATTACATTTTTCTGATAAACGTTTATGTAACTCTCTTGCAAATAAAATATTGCATACTTTACTATCTTTATAAGCCTTATCGGCACTAAAGATTGGGTTGCCATCTAACATATTAAAATCATTTCCTGATTTCAATCCACTTAAATCACCTAAGGATGCTTTCTGTCCAATCTTTCCACCTGGTGCTTCTGGGTTATGAACTTCAGAAGAAGTAATAATTATTTTTAAATCATTATCTCTAATTAATAATGGCGTTAATCTCTCTGTTAAATATTGATGAGCAAGATGATTAACAGCAAATGTAAGTTCAATTCCATCTAAAGAGAACCTTGGGACTTTAGATCCTGTGTACTGTAATCCAGCATTAAGAATTAGCGTATCAAGAGGAATCTCTTTTTCGAGTAAATCATCAGCAAAATTCCTGATATCTTTTAAACTTGCCAAATCCAAAACTGGTAATAATACTTGCTTATTAAGCTCAACATCTGAAATATTTGATCGCTTTAATTTTAATAGTGTATCTTCAACTCTAGACTCATTCCTACACGGAGCAATTATTCTATGCCCTTGTTTAATAAGCAGCAAAACTGCTTCAAAACCAATCCCAGAACTAGCTCCTGTTATTAAGATATTCCTATTCATTGTGAGAAGTTAATCTAATCTAATCTATTTAATATGAATATAATTCAACCATCTTATATTAAAATGCTAATCGATTATTAGTTAATATTCAAAAAAATTGCTCCTCAAGCTTTTTAATATTTCCATATATTCTATTAAAGCTATAAATACATCTAGTAACTAAAGCCCCTTAATATCGTTTAAAAAGGACTGCTCAGGTTAATCTATTTTTACTAGGTCAAACCATCAATGATTGACTTACAGCCCCAAAGTCATTCAAAAGTTTTTCATAGTGCTGTATTACCTACTATAGGTATAAGCATAAAGAACTTGAATATTTATAGGAGAAGCAATGATTACTAATGCATACTTAGATGCATTAGTTCTTGGAGCTGGTCCTGGTGCATTATCAATAGCAGCAGCCTTAGGGAAAGAAAATCTTAATGTAATTGTTCTTTCAGAATCAGATCCAAATAAACCTTGGCCTTTCACTTATGGAATATGGGGAGAAGAAGTAGACCAACTTGGCCTATCAAATCTCCTAGAGCATAGATGGAGTAACACAGTTAGTTTTTTCGGGAAAGGTTCTAAAAATCAAAAAGATATTGAAAATATTCCAACCAAACATTTGAGAGACTATGGCCTATTCGACAAAGCAAAATTGCAACAATATTGGTTAAAAGAATGTGACACCGCTTCAATTAAATGGGAAGTCGGTAAAGCGATAGAACTAAAAGTAGATCAAAAAATTTCTACCGTTACTACATCTACAGGAAACCAGATTAAATCCAGATTAGTTATTGATGCCACAGGATATAAACCAGCCTTTCTACAAATTCCTCATGAAGGACCCATAGCGGTACAAACTTGCTATGGAATAGTTGGTGAATTCAGTAAACCACCGATTGAGAAAGATCAATTTGTACTAATGGATTATAGATGTGACCATTTAAACCAAAAAGAAAAATTAGAACCTCCAACATTCTTATATGCTATGGATTTTGGACAAAACAAATTCTTTTTAGAGGAGACTTCATTGGGCTTGTCACCTCCTTTAAACTTAAAGGTCCTTAAGTCAAGGCTAAATAGGCGTCTCGAATACAACGGCATAAAACTTCTAAAATTAGAACATGAAGAATTTGGAGAATATTTACCAATGAATATGCCAATACCATATTTAGATCAACCAATTCTTAGTTTTGGTGGTGCCGCTGGAATGGTTCATCCTGCGTCAGGATATCTGGTAGGAAGCCTTCTTAGAAGAGCACCTATTTTGGCAAAGGCTATTTCTAAAGCGATGGAAAATGAATCAACTTCACCAGAACAGATTGCAAAAATCGGGTGGCAAGCACTTTGGCCAAAAGAATTTATTAGAAAAAAAGCACTTTATACTTTTGGATTAGAAAAATTAATGCGTTTTAAAGAAGAACAATTAAGAAATTTCTTTATAGAGTTTTTCAGATTACCCAATGAACAATGGTTCAAGTTCCTAACCAATACATTAAGCCTAAGAGAACTTGTAAAATCAATGTGGGCAATGTACAAAAAAGCTCCTTGGAAAGTTAAGTGGGCTTTAATGCAAATGCAAGGCAGAGAATTAAAATTACTTTGGAAATTTATAAAGCCATAATAAATTGAGAACAATAATGATTACTGGATCAAGTAGTGGCATTGGCAAGGCAATTGCAATAAAGGCCTTGGAAGATGGACATCGCATTAGCCTTGGACTTAGATCTCCAGAGATAGTAAAAGGAACAGATTTGGATCCTTCCTTCCATGGTAAAAAAAAAATTATTGTCCATCATTATGATGCTTTAGATCGAAATTCTATTAATTTATGGATTAAAAATACACATGAAGATTTTGGGAATATTAACACTCTTATTCATTGTGCTGGAACATTTAAAAACACTGAATTACTCTTTAAAGATAATGAGTATAAAGATATCGAAGAACTTTGGAAAGTTAATTTAATGGGGCCTTGGTTACTTACAAGATCAATATGGAAAGATTTAGTAGCCGACGGTAATGGTCGAATACAAGTTTTAGTTTCTATGAGCGGCAAAAGATCTAAAAGTAATCTTGCCGCTTATACAACTAGTAAATTTGGTTTAATGGGTTTATGTCAAACAATAAGAAATGAAGGATGGAATAAAGGAATAAGAATTACAGCAATTTGTCCTGGATGGGTAAATACGAATATGAGCGCAAATGTTAAGAGTATAGAGAAAAAAGAAATGACTCAACCAAAAGATATAGCTTCAATCTCTTCTATGTTAATGAAATTGCCAAAAAGTTCTATCCCTTTTGAAGTTCCAATAAATTGTGTTTTAGAAAAAATTTGATCCTTCGAATTAAATTAAATCTGTAAATCACTTTCAAGTTTAGACTTAGAGAAAGTTATCAACTTAATTTGATTAATTAAAGCCTTAATAAATCCATGGATATATCTATGGTAAATCATTCCAAATGTTTTTCCTAAAATATAAGTCCGATGAATAAAATTAGATATCAAATTAAATATCCAAAGAATAAATATCAGTGATATTACTAAAGATGATATTGAGTAGAATTTAATAACTTGCTCCTTAAAAGGGCCTAGGAGTTCAAGGAAATAGGATAAATCCAATTAAAATAATCATAATTAAATCAAGTCAACCATTATTTGACTGTTTTGCAAGGTTGGTTAATATAATTTTTTACAATTAAAATTCCTATATTTTCAACGACTATTATTATCAGAGCCAGACTAATTAGTTCAAATTTTCATGGCAACATAATAAAAGCAAGAGATGACATCACAATTGCTAATATTAATGCGGTAATTCTATTAAATAGCGATGAAAATAAAGGTAAGTCATCTACATCATACCCTCCAAAATTTCCTAAAACAAAAACAATCCACATAGGAATAGATCCAATCAAGAAGGAAATGGCTATGCTAAGAAATATCTCTTTAGTTAGGTAAATTAAAAGAGTAGAGAAGAAAATAGATAAAAGAATTGAACCAGTAATAGCTATTCTTATTTCTCCTCCAATTGTTTTTGGAAGATTGCTATTAGTACTTAATTTTTTAATGCAATCCAATAGTTGTTGTTTATTAAGTCGAAAATAATCAGTGTCAGGTACACGTTCTGACTTATATTTCCTAAAAAGTCTAGCTTGAAAATTTTTTGGGTTATCAACTCTCTTGATTTTTATAATTTCATCTGGTGTTAATCCTAATATTTTATCTTTCAAGTTATTTGCTCTGCCTATCATATAAAGATCTCCATTCCTTATCAAGTAAACATAGCCAGACATGTATTACTCCTTAAAAGGCCTATGCAAATCAAATCGAAGCTTTGATCTTTAAAGGCTATTTTGTATTAATCATAGAACATTTTAAATATTTTGCTAATTTTAGTTGAAATAAATGATAAAATTCAAAAAAGGTTCTAATTAGTTGAAACCAAAGCTTAAATAATATAAGATTTATAAGAATTAAATTAAATGATTTCTGAAAACATCCTGTATAGTTTTAGAAGATGCCCTTTTGCTATTAGAGCAAGATGGGCAATTCTTAAAAATAAAATAAAAGTTAATTTAAGAGAGGTCGATCTAAAACAAAAACCTCCTGAATTAATTGAATTGTCTCCAAAAGGTACAGTACCTGTTTTAAATACCTCAACAGGTTCTGTTATAGATCAGAGTCTCGATATCATCAAGTGGTCAATCCTAAATTCTTCAATAAACAATCAAAAAAGTAATGATTTGAAAATCAATTGCTCTAAAGCTAATGACTTAATTGAATTAAATGATCGTGAGTTTAAATACCATTTAGATAGATTCAAATACGCCTCAAGGTATAAGCATAACAATACAAATTATCATCAAGAAAAAGCACTTCTGATAATTAGGTCGTTAAATTGTAGATTGTCTAAATCAAAAAATAAAGGTTTTAAAGGATGGCTCATGGAAGATTGTGAGAGCATAGCTGACTGGGCAATATGGCCATTTATTAGACAATACGTAATAGCAGATCCAAAAATATTTGATAGAGATAAGGGATTATCATATCTAAGAGACTGGCTTAATTCCTACACAGGCCAAACATCTTTTAAAATAGTTATGAAGAAATACAAAAGATGGGAATCAAAAGATATCCCAATAAGTTTTGGTATATAAACGAATTATCTATTCAATCAATCTTCTTTTATCAATAATTCTAGCAAGTTCAAGAAAATATCCTGCAGTACAAAATTTACCCAAGTTTCTATCCCTATTATCAACATCACTCCGAAACTCTGCTGTCTCAGCCATAATTAAGTCTAATTCAGCTTGAGGCAATTCATAAAGCTCTTTGAGCTCTACTTCTCTTCCTAAAAGATGACTTTTGAACCATTTCTCACGAGCTTCTTGATATGGTATTTCTTTATTAACTGTCCAGTTCATTTTGAAATTCAATCTTTCAATTATTTTAATTCGATAAAGTAAAAAAGCTATAGAAAAAATAAATATATTTTACGTAGTTTCAAAACTATTATTATTTAATAAAAATGCTAAAAGGATAATTGCAAAAGTAATTGAACCACAAAGTTCAGTCCATTCTAATAATCCTATTCTATTAATAACTAATGGAGCAAAAACTGTGATCACCCCCCCAGACAATAGAGGCTGTAAAAACAATTGCTTAATAGAAAAGATTGGTAAAGTTTTTGTTAAATCTCTAGGATCAGCCAATCTAAGAAGAAGTAGGCCACTTGCAGCAACTCCAGTTGCATTTCCAAATTCAGTTAAAGATCTTTCAAACCAATTATCTCGAAAAAATAAGCGTGCAAAAACAAACATACCAACTAAATTCCAACTTAATCCAGCTAATGCTAAAACTGTTATAGGAAGCCAGTAATTAATTAATAAAGGTAAATTCAATCCTGCCATTGCTGTTGCAATTAATAAATCAGTAGAAATAACACCTATTTCTCTTTGAATAATTGAAGAAGAAAAATGCTCTAACTTAAATTTCTCTAAAACAAATCTAATAAAAAAAGAACCTAATAGTGCTAAAGGGAAAACAGGGAAAACTAAAACAGCTTCTTTAAAAACATCTCCTAAAAAAGGTGTAAAAGATCTAATTAAAGCCAGCATTCCTAGACCAAAACTAACAGCACACCCTACTAATCCAAGATTTATACAAATAGCTTTAAATTGACTCAATAAATTAAATGAATTATCAAGATTTTTAGAGTCCTCAGAAGGTTCTTGATTCTGAATAACTACCCAACCTCTCATCCTTGCAATGATCACTAATAAACTCCCCAAAAGGGTTGAGGAAAGTAATCCAACTGTTGCCATTGCAAGCCCAAGATCTAATCCGCTACTAAATCCAAGTTTTTGAAAACTATTTCCCATAATTGAAGCCGCTCCATGCCCTCCTTCGAAACCAACCTCAATAAGACATCCCATTAAAGGATTAACATGAAAATAAGGAATTAAAATAATTAAAACGGCTAAACCACCTACTAAATATTGTCCAAAGCCAAGAAGAAAACCTAATAAAGCTTGAGACGCTACGGGCTGCCATAAGCTATTAGCTCTAGGGATAGGTCTTCCTAGCATCAATGAAGCAAATACCAATGTAAGAAGAGGTGATGGCAATTGAGTCCATATATCTGTAACTGATTGAGTTAATAATGGTAGAGTCCCATATGGGCCAAAGAGAATACCAAAAACTCCAAATAATAACGCGATTGGTATCCCAAATCTTTCTAATTTCATTGCAGAGTCAAGCCTTTTTCCAAAACTCAAAAGAAGTCCTAATAATGCAAGAAGTCCAAAAGCAATTGCTAATGAAGAGATTGTATTAAAGTGTATAAAACCTTTCAGTTGTTCAAATAATTCATTCATTTATAAGAACGTGAAAAGACATAAAAAGAGTTTTATCTAAATTAATTTTATTTCTACTCTAATACTCTAATCTATATAATTAAGTTTTTATTATTCATAAATCAAACTAAATAACTCACATGAAATTATCTTCTATTAAATTGAAACATAAAAAACCTGCCTATACAGGCAGGTTTTTTATATTCGACTTGAATTAATAAAGTCAAATATTTAATTTAAATAAGTTCTCTCACTTTAAAGTAACTGAAGCGTTATCTAAATTACTTATAGCACTGGCAACACGCTTAAAGTCGAATCCCATAGCACGTAAAGCATGCCATAAGTGACCTTGAATGAAGAAGAAACCAAAGTAATAGTGAACATTAGACAACCAAGCACGAGAAGTGTGAGCACCATCAGCCAAATCAACGGTATCGATCCAGTAAGGAGATATTCCGAATTTCAGAGAAAGTGTCTCTCCAAAGAAAGATTCAGGATATACCGTTGTGTTTGTCGCACACCAGAAAGCTGCAACAATTGCCATCCAACCAATTCCAGCTAAGGAGAAGGAAAGTATTGCTTCAGCACCTAGTAAGCCAGAGCCTTTAAATTTGGTGTATTCACCAACCTGCTTAGTGGCTATATGAAAAGCACCACCAGATATTTGCAAGAAAGCCAAGAAAGCATGGCCTCCCATGACATCTTCCAAACTAT
>CETG01018066.1_pt1 | contig 23066 bp, 10 predicted proteins | sample 361471 | NCBI WGS metagenome assembly CETG01 (sample SAMEA2622696, study PRJEB7988) | marine metagenome | isolation source: saline water (ENVO:00002010), including | reverse complement strand
ATACAACTCCTTTGTTTCTCATCCACCTCATAATCTCCCTCCGGATCAATTCCATCTTTGCTCGTATCAAGAGCTCTTTTTAAATTGGCCACAACCTGGGCAGCTTGTTGATATTTCTCCTGCGAACGCTCCACCTGTCCAGAGATTATTAGTGGAGTTCGGGCTTCATCGATCAAAATCGAATCAACTTCATCAATCACACAAAATTGAAAATCTCTTTGAACAATTTCAGATTTATCAGCAGCCATATTGTCACGCAAATAATCGAATCCCAATTCAGAATTGGTCGCATAGGTAATGTCACATTCATAATTCTTTTTTCTTTCAAGCGGCGACATCGATTGTTGAATTAGACCCACACTCAGACCAAGAAATCTATGAACTTGCCCCATCCATTCAGCATCTCTTCTTGCTAAATAATCATTAACGGTGACAACGTGAACTCCTTTCCCAGTCAATGCATTTAAGTAACTGGGCAGCGTCGCGACCAAGGTCTTACCTTCGCCTGTTTTCATTTCAGCAATTTGCCCCTCATGAAGAACCATCCCCCCTATCAACTGAACATCAAAATGTCTCATACCCAAAACTCTTTTTGAGGCTTCTCTAACAACAGCGAAAGCCTCTGGCAGTAAATCATCAAGTAAAACCAATTCTTCTTTCCGAGAGGTTGCCTTATCAAATTTATTTCGAAATTCAATAGTACGAGCTCTTAAATCATCGTCACTAAGAGAAACTAAATCCTCTTCGAATATATTGATATCTGAAACAAGTGGAAAATATCGTTTAATCTTTCTTGCATTAGGATCGCCGAGTAACCTTTTAAACATTTATGCTTATACTAGTTCATTTATTATATTATGTTTATCAAGGAACTAGCAATGCTCACTAATTAAATAAACTGAGTAATACTAGTATAATTATTTATATTTAATTTTTTTTAATACGTAATTAATTACATTTAAAACAATATCTATGTTTTATTTTCAGAGCTATCTATATTAAAGAGTACTCAATACAGTAATATCAATTCTTTCACAACTATCTTCGGGTGAGCCAAAACAAAACCGCTCTTATTACTGGTATCACAGGTCAAGATGGAAGCTACCTAGCAGAACTTCTACTGAAAAAAGGCTATGAGGTTCATGGGCTAATAAGGCGATCAAGTCAAAAAAATACTAATCTCTTAGATAATCTCAATAGTCATGATAAGGAGAAACTTAGATTACATTATGGAGATTTAACACATAGCACCAACATTCTGAGAATTATTCAAAATATAAAACCTGATGAAATTTATAATTTAGGAGCTCAAAGCCATGTTCAAGTAAGCTTTGAAACTCCTGAATATACAGCCCAAACTGATGCCTTAGGACCACTTAGAATCCTTGAAGCGATAAGGATTCTTCAACTTACAAAAAAGACAAAATACTATCAAGCGAGTACATCAGAATTATATGGAATGGTTCAAGAAACACCTCAAACTGAAACAACTCCTTTTTATCCAAGAAGTCCTTATGGAGTTGCTAAATTATATGCATATTGGATAACAATTAATTATAGAGAATCATACGATATATTCGCTTGTAACGGAATATTATTTAATCACGAATCCCCTAGACGTGGAGAAGATTTTGTAACCAGAAAAATTACAAAAGGATTGTGCAAAATCGAGAAGGGTTTAATCGACTGCTTATATCTTGGAAATATAGATTCTTTGAGAGACTGGGGCCATGCAAAAGATTATGTAGAGATGCAATGGATGATGCTTCAACAAGAGAAGCCAGAAGATTATGTAATTGCAAGTGGTAAACAAACATCTGTTAGAAGATTTGTTGAATTATGTGCAGAAAAGTTAAATTGGGGTGGAATCATATGGGAAGGGAAGGGTATAGATGAAATAGGCAAGAGAAAAGATAATCAAGATATTGTTATTAGGATTGATCCTAATTTATTTCGACCAGCAGAAGTACATAGCCTATTAGGAGATCCATCAAAGGCTTACAAAAGACTAGGTTGGGAACCTAAATATAATATCGAGAATCTAATAAGTGAGATGATAGAAGGAGATATATATTAGACAGATAAAATGATTAGAATTGAATTCTATTTATTATTAATAAAAAATTTTTAAGTCCTATAAAGAAAGCTACTATTAAAAATTAGGATAAAATATATAGGATTAAATATCCAGATAAATTTTTATCTCAACTATTAAATATTATACAAGATAATTCAAAATTTATGGAATCAATTTTGTTCTAGATTCGATTTATTAGATCTAAAAAGTATTAACAAAAGAAAAAATGATTTAGGAATAATGCGAATATTGACCAGAAAATACCTACTTCATTTACTAAGTCTAATTAAGTTTAAAGAATTATATTTTGATAATCAATTAAATAAAGAATAAATATCATCTCTTTACAACTATTTCATGAACAGGGAATCTGAGAATGGCTATAAATATTGGCTAAATCAACTTAAAGGTAATTATACGAATAAAAATCATTTTTTATTCGTATTTGAAAAATTAAAAAAAGAATAAGAAATATTTATTAAAGAGACTTCATTAACTTTTTAAGTTTTTACTTAACAAGAAACCTCGATAATTGTTTGTACGGCTAACCGCTCTTTACCTAATTATCTACTGTAATTAATATTGTAAAAATAATTACAAAAAAATGGCAACTATTACTATTGACGATCAAGAATATAATACCGATAATCTTTCGACTGAAGCAAAAAATCAAGTCGCAAGCTTGCAATTTGTTAGGACAGAATTACTTAGATTGAATGCTCAAGTTGCAGTATTTAAAACTGCAGAGGCTGGGTACGCTTCAGCATTAAAAAGTGAACTAGAAAAAATGGATTAGAAGGGTATTTTAACAACTAAATATGGAAATTATTCAGAACTTTTCAGACGAAAACATCTTAGTTCTTGAAAAGGGTGATTTGTTACGGCCACTTATTAAGTTTAATTTTATAGAAAACGAATTATCTAAAGTTCTGATTAGTGAAGAAAAAGTTAATGGTGATGTTAAATCTTTTCGTGAAAAAAATAAGTTAACTTCTGATGATAATTTCGCTAAATTTCTTGAAGTTAATAAATTAACTTCAGAGAGATTTATCAATCAAATAGAAAAGCAACTGAGAATTAAATCTTTTAGTCTTGAAAAATTTAGTAATAAATGTGAATACAGGTTTCTAGATAAAAGGTATCTGTTAGATGAAGTTACTTATAGTCTTTTACGCCTTAAAAATTTTTATCAAGCGAGAGAGCTGAAAATGAGAATTATTGAAAAAGAAGCAACTTTTTCAGATATTGCGATAGCCTATTCAAATGGTTTTGAAAAGAAAAGTGGAGGGCTTATTGGTCCAACATCTCTAGCAAATGCACATCCAACTTTGATTGATATTCTTCGTACAGCTAATGAAGGAGATATCACAGGACCCCATAAAATAGAAGATTGGTTCGTTGTAGTACGCCTTGAGAAATTCACACCCGCAAAACTAGATGAGGTCACGTTTAACAAAATGGCTCAAGAATTGTTTGAAGAATGGGTAAATGAACAAGTTGATGAAATACACAATGCGATAATTAAAAGGATTAACTCTTCATTCCAAGCAACAACAAATTCGTGAGTCAAAAACAAAATGGATTATCTATAAAAGATCTTCCTGCATTTAAAAATTTAAGTGAGAAAAGTTTCCAGGATTTTTTGGGCAAATGCAAAAAATTGTCATTCACAATGGGGCAACCTATTTCTAACAAAGGAATACTTGGTCAAAATATTTTTATAATTCTTGAAGGAAACGCTAGACTAATTTCAGAAAAAAACAACGAAACTACCACTATATGTAAATTTTCAGCGGGTTCATTTATTGGTATAAGTTCACTCCTAAGGGGAGAAGGTTATGAAGAGGTTTCTGCAATCGATAATAGTCAGGCACTAGCAATTCCAGCTGAAGAAATTGTAAAACTCTACCAAAAGGAACAATCTTTTAAAGATTTTTGTAATTCTTATTTCGACCCTTCTGAAGCATTATCGTTATGTGAAAAAATAGTCACAGCCTCTCCTCGTACAGACATAAATTTAAAGACAGCATGCTATACTATTTATAAAAATAGTAAACTATATACTGTCAAAGATAATAAAGAAATAAAAAGAATTAAAGATAAAGAATATCTATTATCCAGTGCAAATGTAATCAATAAAAAAATATCAGAAAAAATAAAACAAGATGAAAGTTTCGAGGTAAGAGAACCTTTCCCTGCAAGAATTATAGAAATAGATCAAGACTTATATGAAAATTTTTATTCCTTAACCCCTTCCAATGTTCAAGAACAACAGAACTCAAATCAACCTAAAAAATCTTTGATCGAAGAAAGTAAAGCACCAGATACCCCAGAGATAAGTAATATTAATGTGGGGCAAATTGATGAAAATAAAAAATTTGAAATTATTAGAGCTTCAGGTCATGTCCAAGAGATCTTGGCATGCATGAAAATGTTATGTCGTGAACTAAAGATCCCATTTAGAAAAGACACCATAGAAAAAGTCCTTAGAAGTGCATTAAGCGATGGCAAAGAGCCCACGATGGAACTCTGTGGAGCAATTTCTTCAATGCTAGGTCTTAATGCAACCGGAATAAGACTAACCTCGTCTGCAGGTACAAGACTAAAATTTCCAAGTCTAATAAAAATAGAAAATTCATTTGGATTAATTACGGAAAGTAATTCACAAGGTCTCGTAATTGCATCACCTAGTAAAGGAATTTTAAAAATCAGAGCAAATGAATTGTCATCTTATTTTGAAGAGGGTATAGACATTATTTTACTTGAAAAGAAAAATACAACTCCTGATCAGAATTTTGGAATTGGTTGGTTTGTTCCTGCATTAAGAAAACATAGAAGAGTTTTAATTCAGGTGCTTGTTGCCTCATTTATCGTCCAACTTTTTACTCTTGCGAACCCTTTGCTGATTCAAGTGATAATTGATAAAGTGATCAGTCAAAGAAGTCTTGCAACTCTAGAGATTCTTGGAATAGCATTATTTGTTGTGACAATATTAGGAGGAGTTATTGGAAGTTTAAGAACATTTTTATTTACAGAGACTACGAACAGAATAGATACAACTTTAGGTGCAGAAGTCATAGATCATTTGCTCAGGTTACCTTTGAACTATTTTGACAAGCGTCCTGTAGGAGAACTGGGAACAAGAGTATCTGAATTAGAGAAAATTAGAAATTTTTTGACTGGACAAGCATTAACAACAATCCTTGATGCGATTTTTTCAGTAATTTATATAGTTGTTATGGTTTTGTACAGTTGGCTTTTATCATTTGTAGCTCTGGCAGTTGTTCCAATTCAAATTGCCTTGACATTAATTGGAGCGCCTCTAATAAGAAGACAAATTAGAGAAACAGCTATAGAAAATGCAAAAACGCAAAGCCATCTTGTTGAAGTTTTAACTGGGGTTCAAACGGTAAAAGCTCAAAATGTAGAAATTGTGAGCCGATGGAAATGGCAAGATTTCTACCATAAATATATACAAAAAACTTTTGAAAGAACCATAACTGGAACAGCTTTATCAGAAACAAGTAAAGTCCTTCAAAACCTTTCACAATTGTTAGTACTTTGGGTTGGAGCAAGTCTTGTTTTAAATGGCCAACTTACCCTTGGACAACTAATTGCATTTAGAATCATCTCCTCATATGTGACACAACCACTTTTGAGACTGAGCAATATTTGGCAAGAAATTCAGCAACTAAGAGTCTCATTTGAAAGATTAGCTGACATTATTGATACTCCAGAAGAATCGAACGAGTTTGATAAAGCTAATATCCCTATGCCTACGATAAAAGGTAAAGTTTCTTTTGAAAACGTTACTTTTTCGTTTGATTCAGGTAAAGGAAATGTAATTAAGAACGTAAGTCAAGAGATACCAATTGGTAAGTTTGTAGGGATCGTTGGTCAAAGTGGAAGTGGAAAAAGTACCCTTATGAAATTACTTCCCAGACTTTATGAATTAAAAGAAGGTAGAATTCTTATTGATGGATATGACATTAGTAAAACTGAGCTTTATTCTCTAAGAAGGCAAATAGGTATAGTTCCACAAGAGCCACTTCTTTTTTCAGGCAGTGTAAGTGAAAATATTGCTTTGACTGACCCTAATGCTGATAGTGATGATATCGTTAGAGCCGCCAAAATCGCTGACGCTCATGATTTTATTATGACACTTCCAATGGGATACAGCACCAATGTTGGAGAAAGAGGTGCCGCCTTATCAGGAGGACAAAAACAACGTATAGCAATAGCCCGCACAGTATTAAATAAACCAAATTTATTAATTATGGATGAAGCAACAAGTGCACTTGATTACAGCACCGAAAGGAGGGTTTGTGAAAATCTTAAAAAATCTTGTTTAGGTTCAACTGTATTTTTTATCACTCACAGATTAACAACAATCAAAAATGCCGATATGATTCTTATGTTGGATAATGGAATAATTGCAGAGACAGGTAATCATTCTGAATTAATGTCAAATAAAGGTAGATATTATGCTCTTTATCAGCAACAAGGAGAAAGCTAAATGAATAATAAGAAAGCCTTCGATAAAAAACTAATTCAAAATTATTTGATTGCTATCAAGGGGAAATTTATGAAGCCCAATAATTATCTCTCTAAACAATTTTTAAACGAAAAAAAATTAATTCTATGGAAAAATATCTCTTCAAAATTAAAAGAAAAGATTTCCTCATTAAACCCATCATTAAAATTACAAGATCTACAAGACTATATTGAAAAAAAACTAAAAAGTAATAATGATGAAGTTGTACTTCAGCAAGCTAAATTCTGGGCTGAAACAATCACATGGACTATCATAGGTGGAACAACATTTGCAATAGGCTGGTTAGCTTTAGCGAAAACAGAAGAAATAGTAATTGCTCAAGGTAAATTAGAGCCAAAAAGTGGAGTTATTGATGTACAAATGCCTCTAGAAGGAATAACCAAAGAGATCTTAGTAAAGGAGGGAGAGAGAGTAAAAAAAGGTCAAATACTTATTCAACTTGATACTGAAGTATCAGAAGCAAATCAAATGTCACTAATTAAAACATTAGAAATAAATCAAGAAATATTAGATAGTTTAAAATATCTTTCTGAAGAGGGCGCAGCAAGTAAAATTCAGTATTTACAACAAGCCAATAAAGTAGAAGACATTAAAACAAAAATAAAAGAAAATGAAGTTACTATTAAATATCAAAAAATTATCTCACCAGTTAATGGAATTGTTTTTGATATGCAGCCCAAGGGGCCAGGATATGTAGCTCGAACCAGCCAACCTGTTCTAAAAGTAGTTCCTTTAGAAAAACTTCAAGCTGAGGTAGAAATCAATAGCAGCGATATAGGTTTTATTAATGTAGGGAAAAAAACTGATATAAGCATTGATTCTTTTCCATCCTCTGATTTTGGAGTTATTGAAGGACAAATCATTAGAATTGGTTCAGATGCATTGCCACCGGAGCCTAGCTTGAGTAAAGGTTATCGATTCCCCGCAATAATTAAACTAGATGATCAGAATTTAAAATTAAAGTCAGGTGAAAAGTTACCTCTTCAAGCAGGTATGAGTATTACGGCAAATATAAAGCTTCGAAAAGTAAGTTATTTACAATTATTTCTAAATACTTTTCGTGATAAAGCAGATTCAATTAAGCAACTCTAATTATAAAATATATCAATTATTTGATAAAACTCTCCACCCAATCTATTTGCTTGTTCAAACATAAATTAATATCATAATTTTTAATTGCAAATTCTCTTGCATTGTTTCCAATTTTTTTTCTTAAAGAAGAATTATCTAGTAATCTGATCACCAAGTTTGCAAGTTTATTATAGTCAAAAAAATCAAACAAAAGACCATTTTCTTCATCAGTTATAACTTCATGCAAAGGTTTGGTATCACTAGCGATAATTGAACAACCTATACTCATCGCTTCGAGTAGACTCCAACTAAGAACAAAAGGATACGTCAAATAAATATGAACTGATGAAATTTGAAGCAATGAAACATAGTGTTCATAGGGAATATAGCCAAGATAAAAAATTCTTTTTCTTTCACTCTCTGATAATTGAGATTTAATTTCATTAAAAAATATATTCTTCCAAGAATTACCTTTTGGAGCCTCTCGACCATAGCTAACTTCATCACCACCAACAATTAAAATTTTCACATTTGGCCTTTCTTTTAATATTTTAGGCAGGGACCTCATGAAAATATGATAGCCTCTATAGGGTTCTAAATTTCTATTAATAAAAGTAATAATTTCATCACTAGATTTAATATGAATAGTCTTATTGAGAATCAAACTAGCTTCATTATTGGGTCTTAAATTTCTTGTATCTATACCATCATGAATGACAGTAATATTCTTTCTGAAAAAGGTTGGAAATGTGCTGGCTTGCCATAATGTCGGACTAATTCCTTTATCAGCATTTTCAAAATGAACATAGTTATTGACATTTTTCAATTGAATTCTATTGTAATCAGATAATATTTCTGGCTCAAATTCAAGGTCAAATCCAACATCTGCACCGGAGACCTTATAAAAGAATTCGCAATAAAGGCCTATTTTCGCTTTAGGCCATACATGATGAAGGAACATACTTTCGCCCCAGCCATGATGAGAGATAATTACATCAGGAGAAAATCCATTTTTCTTGATTTCAATTGCCTTTAAATAGCATGCTTCACCTCTGATAACTTTAGCTTCGAAATCACTGACATATGGATGAATATTTTTCGTTGAACCCTTATCAATTTGATAGTAGATAACATTAATTTCCCTTGAAAATTGTTTCTTATTTTCATCTAAACATAGTGCTGATACAGAATGACCTTTTTTAATTAGAGCGGGTGCTAAAAACTTAAATTGTCCAGGAAAATTCTGATGAATAAATAAAATCTTCATCCAACTAATTTAAGAAAGTTTAGCTTAACTAGCCAAACTAAAATTCTCAGAATATATGGTCGTCTATTAACCTCAAAGGGAGATATTAAATCGCTTGCCATAAGTGGTCCATCATTAAGATTATTAAATATACATTTAACTTCTTCATGTGTTGGCAAAATATAAGATGCAAAAGAGATCATTTTTAGATCATTAATTTCAATATATCTATCAAAATTACTTTGAAAATCATCATCAACTAAACTCAACTTTGAATTTAATGATAATTGATTAGTAGCATAAGAGGCAAAACCTTTAAAAGGCTTAACTCTTCCTGGCCAGGATTCCGAATTTTCATCTTTAGTCTCACTATTAGTCCTGATATCATGTAAATGCTTCCAAAGATCCTCATATTGTTTATAAATAACGGACCAATCATAAATCTCTTGTGCTCTTCTTAGACCAGATGCTCCCATTGACTCTCTAAGGGAGGGTGATTCAATAAGTTTTGAAAATGCTCTAGCAGCAGATAAAACATCCACTGAAATAAGACTTGAAGTATACCCACAATACATATCATAATTATCTATGTCCAAAGAGTATCTCTCAGCCAAATCAGAACCTAAACCTGCTCCAGGAATTAAGGTTGGAATTCTAAATCCATCAATTTCATCTCTAACTGTATCCTTATATCCGTCCCAATCAGAAACAACAACAGGTAAGCCAGCAGCCATAGCTTCAATAGGTACAATTCCAAAAGTTTCTTGAATATTATCTGGCAAAGAACAAAAAATATCTGCTGAAGACCAAGCAAGTGTCCTCTTTTCAGCTTGACGACCATCTAGATGAATTACTTTTATAGAAGGACAGAATCTTTTTGCAGCTTCTGAAAAAGAATTTGAAATCGCTTGGTTAGCATGCCATCCACATTCAATCAACACAATAGGCTTATCTGTTTGTTGAGCAGACAACTCTAAAGCTTGGTACATTGCCAAAGGATGTGCTTTAGCATGGAAAGATAGGCGACCAGCATATAAAACTACTATTGATTTTTTATCGATACAAAGGGTTTCTCTGGATGAAAGTTTTTGTAGATCTGTAAAAGCAAATTCAGATGTATGAATTCCCAAAGGAATCACAGGCAATTGAGGTAAAACAATTCGAGATAGTCCCAAGCGATTTTTTAAAAAATCAGCTTTAGAGTTAATTGTCTCTAAAACATGGTTCTTAACAGAATTACTTGTACAGATCAATGCATCCCAAGGTTGAACAGGCGAAGTAATTAAATCAGAAATAGAATCCATTGCTCTACTACTACTAGTAGTATGTGTAATACCGCAGAGGCTCCAAGATTTGTGAGAGAAAAACCCTCTTTTAAAAGCAAATTCACTTAAGCCTGGGCCAGGAACAAAAAGATTGCCTACCTCACTTAATTTTTTCAAAGAATGAGATTTTATAACCTCTATAGGCTCATATCTATTATGTAATTCCGCCTTCAATTTAAAAGTGCTTATATCAGATTCCGAAAAAGGATAAAGATAAAATTTTCTACATTTATTATATTTAAAAACTGCTTTGAGAAAAGTTTCGCCTGCAGCATTCCTTCCCATCAGTTTATTTTGACTTATGGAATATGCATCAGACTGGAAAAAAATTGCAGAATTAATTAGTACCACACTTTAAAAAAGAAAAATTTACATAAAAAAAGGCCTCAAAAGAGGCCTTTCTAGATTGGTAGTAGTTATTAAACAATAACAACATCACCAGTTGATATATCACCGGAGGCAATACTTTGTACTCCCTCAAATTTCATTAGGTTTTTAACCTCACAAGCATCACCACTATCCCATGCCGCTGCAGCAGTACCAATGTTGATGTATGTAATCATCGCTAGGTACATGTCAGTTCCATCAGAGTAGAAAGCTAACAACGCATCATTGGCAGTTAAGGCTGTACTAGTGGTGATTCCATCGTCTCCACCTTCCACAGCAGTAACTAATTGAGAAGCTGTATATGTAGTACGAGTGAAGACTAGTACGTCATCTCCAGCTGCAATTGTTGTATCACCACTAATTTCCTTTACGGTACCAGTACCAGTTACTGCGACTGCGTTTCCATCAATAATATCGGTTGACCTGGCAGCTGTATGAACGTTAGCAGCCTCCATGTCAGTTAGGTCAATATTAATGATGTCTCCACCAGAAGCAAATGCAAAGTTAGAAACACTTGCTATTGCAGTAGTACTTGTGGACTCAGTGTACTCAAGAGTATCTACAGATGCTGTAGAGGAAAGGTTAACGTCATCAGCAGCACCAGAAAGAATCACAGTATCCGCACCAGTACCTAAATTAACTGTCACAGCATTAGTGTTACCAGCAAGATCAACTGCGTTAGTACCTGTAGCATCAGTTAAATCAAGTCTCTCAAGAGTAGTTATAGCGTTGGAAGTTGAATCCATTCTGAAGTTACCAGCTCCAGTATGTTTGATAGTTCCAACAGTACTAATAGTCATTGCACCAGCAAGATCAACTTCCGCTCCAGATACAGCTGAGGTCGTGATATTAGAAACAGAGCCTAAAGTTAATGCTCCAGTAGTAATGATCGATCCAGTTGTTGTTGCATCAGCAGTAATTGAAGTAAGTGATGCAGAAGATCCAGAAATCGCACCAGTAGTGATGTCAGCCCCATGAGAAGCATCAAGATCAACTGATGTCAATTTGTTTGCGGCTGTTCCCGCTCCAGTGGCTCCAGAACCGAAGGTAATATCAGAACTGTCGTCGCCATCTGTTGCTGAAACAGTAAGAGTAGTTAATTCACCAGCTGCGTTTAAGAACTGACCACTAAGTGTAATAGGAGCACCAGTATTGCTTGAAGTTAAAGTAGCTGTTTGAACTTTTGCTCCGATGAAATTACCAGTATTTATGTATCCAGAATCAGCTACGCCAGCGGTGATAGTTAAATAATCAGTGTCTGTAGCATCTAAAGTTGTAGTGCTTCCAGCTGTGTAGTCATAACCACCCTTAGTTGAAATGTTAACTGTTTGAGCGTCAGTGACAGCAAAAGCACCATCAAGATCATCTGCTGCTGGAGGATCAAAGACGATGGTAGCCGTTGCGTCATCGGTGTAATCAAGAGTCAGTTGATCTGCACTATCTTTGATATTCAGAGTCATTGCAGTAGTCAAGCTATCTATATCAATATCATCAGTATCAGCAGTAGTAACTGCATTGATAGTTGTGAAACCAGTTGCATCTAAAGAACCAGCGGTTTGGTCAAAAGTTAATGTTGCAACTTCAACATTGGACATGGTCCCGATTTTTTGACCTGTAGAGCCCTTACTGATAGTTGCAGTAACGGTGTCATTTCCTTCTCCTCCATCAACACTGTCAGAAAGACTGATGTTTGCAGCCAATACAATAGTGTCATCACCTGCTCCAGCGTTAATGCTGTCGAAACCAGCACCTGCAGTAATTGAATCATTTCCACCTCCACCGGTGATTACGTTGTCACCAGCACCACCAGCAATTGTGTCATTACCAGCTCCACCAGCAACAGTGTCATCACCACCGTTGGTAGTAAGAGTGTCAGCACCTGCACCACCAGTAATTGAGTCAGCGACAGATCCACCAGTAAGTGTATCGGCACCTTGCCCACCTGTAAGAGTAGTTGCAACGCTCGAATTAGTAGCTACCACATTTGCTGTTCCACTCATAGCTGAAGCATCGACACTTAGAGAAGCGCTTGTTCCATCAACGTTCGCATCAGAAATAGTTAAGTTACCTGATCCTGTTGAAGTAACTGTAACTGCTCCAGAAGCTGTGATCCCGGCAAAATCAGTATCACCACCACCAGAGACTGTATGAGTCTGAGCAACAGAAGTTAAATTACCGATATCGGTGTCATCTGAAGAATTACTGACAATAGTAGATGTGATTGAACCGTAGGTATTATCAATAGCTCCAATATTGTTTCTAGCCCCAACATTAGTTGTGAGGTTAAGTGTCATAGCAAGATCACTTGTACTATCAACAGTGCTGTCAGCGTAGAGAGCACCAGTTGAAAGTGTTACACCAGTACCAGTTGCTTCTGCTGTAATAGTACTTAGAAGCTCAGCATTGTTTGCTGTCGCATCTGTACCCATAGCACCGATGGTTAGGTTTGCATTTGTTGCGGTTAGATTTAAAGAAGTCAATCCATCAACGTCAGCAATCGCTCCACCACCAGTAGTTATTGTTCCACTCGCAACAGTAGTAGTTGCAGTTATTGTTGTGATCTCATCAGTTCCGGTGATAGCACCAGTATCTAATGAAGTTCCACCGTCTGCAGTTAGGGTCAGTGTCTTTGTATCAGTAGCGTCAAGAACAAGAGAAACTAAATCAGCAGTAGCTCCTTCACCATTGATGGTGACGTTTTCTGCATCAGTGATAGTCAAACTTGTAAGTGCAGCTGCCTCAGCATCAACTGTTAAGTCGGCTCCAGCAACAGTATCAAGAGTAGTTTCGTCAACATTTGTACTACCAAGAGTGACTGTCACTCCTGTAGGGAGATTGTTAATAGTTGGGGTGTAAGTGTCTGTACCAGAAGAAATGGTTAATCCTGTAAGTGAAGCCCAATTCGCGGCATCAAAGGAAAGATTATCTGCTCCAAGTGTTATATCTACAGTTTCAATAGATGTAAGAGTTACAGAAGTACTTGCTGTGGCTGAACTATCTAAGTTGACGTTTGAAGTTACATCAAGGTTGTCAGTACCGTCACCACCATCAACAGTGTCACCAGCATTCAACTGACCAGTTGCGGCGAAACTGAAAGTATCATTTCCTGCTCCACCAGAAATATTGTCATTTCCAGCAGCACCATCTAATGAGTCGTTACCCGCTCCACCAACAATTGTCTCAGCACCAGATGAACCAGTAATCGTGTCTGCACCATCACCTCCAGAAAGTGAATGAACTTTGCCAGATGCTATAGCTGTAGCGACAGTAATTGCATCACCAGCGGAACCACCAATAACAGTGATATTTCCATCAGATGAAGTACCAGTAACAGTTAGCTTTCCACTTGAAGCACTCGCATCAATTAAAGAGAAAGTTTCAGCATCAAAATCAGTAACGGTTGCTGTACCACCAGTGACAGTAAGGGTGAAGTCTTCGGAAGCAGATACATCACCGATTGTTATGTCACCGCCTGAGGAAGTAACTGTTACATCAACAGCTGTTAAATCACCAGTTGTAGTTCCATCAGCTGTATCACCTGAGTTGTTGAGGGTAATTGTGCCGTACTGGTTGTTAACAAAGCCAAAGATATTCATTGAATTTCCATTTCCACTGTCAACTCCTGTCGCAGAAGTTGTGATAACCATGTCATTATCAGTAACCGAATCAGTGGTATCAGCAGTTATGTTTCCGAACGTGATTGTGGAACCAACAGTTGCTGTTGCATTGATTGCAGTCAAAACATTTGCAGCATCTGTACCACCAATAACGGTAGTAGTTATATCTCCACCTACACCAGTAGCATTAATGGTTGCAAGGCTAGTTGCATCGACAATCGTTGCGGTGGCGACAGTTCCAGTATGTTCTGCAGTCGTTAGGTTGAGAGTAGCAAGCTTATCAGTATTAGTTATTGCACCAACATCAAGGTCATTGGTATCTCCACTGGCCAATGAGAGCGTTGTCGTATCTACTGCGTCTAGAGCTAAAGCCTGGATATCACCCACGTTTGCTTTACCTGTGATGGTTACAGACGCTGTGTCAGTAACAGCTACAGATCCACCAGTTTTAGTAACTTCAACATCAATTGAAACTGAATCTGCATTTAATGTATCAATAGTTGCGATATTAGTTGCTTCAAGAATGTTGACTGTGACTCCTGAATTCAAACCTTGAACAGTTTGATTATGAGCTGAACCATCAGCAATGGTTACCTCTTCAACTCCTGTAAGGTTTTTGAAGTCGTAAGTATTTGCAGCTGAATGTGTCAAGGTGAAATTTTCAACACCTGACATTGTGTCTGAATCAAATGTTGTATTAGCACCCAAAGTCATTGTGACCGTGTCAGTACCTTCGCCACCAGCAACTGTGTCAGTTATTCCGTAATTGGTACCGAAAACGAATGTGTCATTATCTGCACCACCATCAAGATTATCAGTACCAGCTCCAGCAGTAATTGAATCATTTCCAGCGCCACCGGAGATAATGTCGTTTCCACCTCCACCATCTAAGCTGTCAGCTCCAGCACCACCAGTCAAGCTGTCAGCTCCAGCAGCACCAGCGATGGAGTCATCTCCAGTTCCACCAGTAAAGGTGTCAGCTTTAGTACCGCCAGCTCCAGTGAAACCACCAGAACCTGCGGTGATAGTCATTGGAACAACAGAAGCATTAGTAGTCGCGACAGTTACCGCTCCCGTCGATTCTGAAGCATCAACAGTTGCAAGGCTAGTGTTGCCAGCGATAGTTGGAATCAGTGCGTTGGCACTACCAGAAACAGTAATTTTGGTAAGATCAGCCGCATTTAAAGTTGTAATTTGTGATGAAGAAGTACTGGATACGACAGTTATCTCTTCTTCGTGATTTGCAGTAAGTATTGCTGTTGTGTCTCCTTTGACAGTCACAGTAACCGCATCAGAAGATGTATCAGTCTTACGATCTAGAACGAAATCACCGGAAGCGGTAGACGCCAATTCTAAGTCGGTAATAGTTGATGGAATATCGGTAAAGGTACCATCATCACCAGTACCACCATCACCTGTAGCAACTAGTTTTGTGAATGTATTACCGCTTAAATTATCGAAATCTTGATTCAAGCTTCCAGCTGTTACGTCAAGAGTGAAAGTCTCAAAACCAGAGACATTACCTGCAGCGGAAATAACACTAGTTGTAATCAGATTGTCAGTTCCAGTACCACCATCGATAGTGTCATCTGTATCCAAAGCAATAGTAACTGTGTCATTACCAGAACCACCATCGATTGATACAGCTGTTCCAGTATGACCACTTGAATCAACGGAATCATTACCTGAACCACCAGTTATTGTAAGAACTGATGTACCAAGAGACAAAGCACCTGTTGTCACATCTAGAGCACCAGTCATGGCACTAGCATCGATGGACTTTAATTTGGTTGTTCCACCTGTAGCAAGACTAGATAGAGTTAAATCTCCACTTCCATCAACAGTTAAAGTTGTCAATTGAGGTGCTTCAAGCTCAATCGAGTTACTTCCTGATCCACCAGCTGATGTAAGTGTAATGGTTTCAATAGAAACAACATCAATCTCAGTAAGAGAACCACCAGTAACTTGAGAAAGAGAGATGGTTGCAGTATCACTTGAACCACCTACATCTGAATAAGTAAGAGTGTGATCAACTGCTGCGTCTGAAATGGTTACGGTAGTTGATGTTGATAAACCAGAAAGTGTCAGTTTTCCAGAAGCACCGCCTGCATTAACTGTAGTTAGACCAGAGGCATTTACTAATCCAAGAGTGATGTCAGCAGCATTACCTACAATATTTATTGTCTCTACTCCAGATATTGAAGCTGGTGTAACACTTGTCTTAATAGTTGCATTTAAAACATCTGAGGTTCCAGTTGAGCCAGTGAGTCTATCTAATGAGCCAAGGGTTTGTGAACCACTACTAGTAAGTGATCCATCAAAAGTTGCGTAAGTAGTTGAAGGGTTATCAACTCCTGTAGTCAACGTAAATGATGTATCAGATGTTGCTGTATTAGAACTATTTGCAGCTATAACAGCTACATTGTCCGCTATTTCGTCGTCGGTTGGAGCATTAGTAGCAGTAACCGTCGTAAAGAAAGTTTTAGCTGTTGTAAAATTGGTACCAGTAACCCAAGGTGTAGTGGATTCTGGGTTATAACCCAGAAACGCTGAATCACTAGCACGTATATCAGCTGTATAAGTTACTGCAGCAGCAGTTTTATTAGCCAGTGCATCAACGTCAGCTTGATTTTTTGGATCATTATTTATGGAATATATAATGTCATTTGCTATGGAAGCTAGTTCCATCTCTCCAGTATTTATTTTATTAACCCAATAAATAAGACCATCAGTATCGCCGTCACGTCCTAGAAGATTGTTGTAGATCTGGTTGACCTGAAGAATAGTCGATAAGGAACTGTATTCATTCTTGAATTCCTCTTGGGCATACTGGCTAGCAGCAAAAGCCTTGGTCGTCGTGCCCTCCGCAACCCAATAATCAAGGCCAGCGGGGTCGGCAGCGCGCCCGAAGTACGCAACGTAAAGCTGTTGCAGTTGTGTAGCAGTAGCGTTTGCCATTCTTGGTCTGAGAGAGGTGTGTAATGTTCTAGTGCCCCGCAGAATTAACTCCACTGCGGTCGGAGCAGACAATATACCCTATAGGTATATGTTCTGACTAGTATATGAAAAAGAAAAAGGTTCTTTGACATATAACAATCTCGACGAACTATACGGGAATTTCGTATTAACGCAATGTTTTAAGGACGGTTGACAAGGAAATCCAAACATTTTTTACAATCTAAAATCAAAAAAAAATTCATATTGCCTCAAAAAATTAAAATATAAATTAATCAGTTTTTTTTGAATTTACAGACTTTTTAATAAAGATGCAATTATCTATAATCGATTGCCCTGCAAGCAATCTGAACGATATCAAACAGAAATTAATTAATAAAAAATAGTTAGATTTTTTCTTAGCAGTCGATCTGGTTGGAGATATCTGATCGCTGTGCAGATTTATAAGTGCACACCAAAATTAAGAATTCTCAAAAAAATCAAAATCAATATCAATATCCTTAATCATTAGTTACTTTTCAGAAATTTTCATTAAGCCCGAATTAAGACTCTTTTGAGATATATTGCTATTTAAATTTATGTGAATTAATTCATTGACCAATAAGCTTTGCATGGTTTTTGGTTGTTCAGGACAAGATGGATCTCTGATTTCCAACTCACTTTTAAATAGAGGTTATGAAGTAATAGGTGTTTCCAGAAGTCATCAGAAAAACTTTAAATATCTAAAACAACTTGGTATTAACAAGTCATTTGAAGTTAAACAATTTAGCGAAGAGAATGATCTGTTGTCATTTCAAAAATTCATAGAATTTCATGCACCAGCTGAAATTTACAACTTATCTGCTCAAAGCTCAGTGGGAATTTCGTTTAAAGATCCATATTTCTCTATCAGAAGCATTTATCATCAAACACTTATGCTACTTGAAGCGACAAGAACGATAAATTTTAAAGGGAATATTTTTTTTGCTGGAAGTAGTGAAATGTTTGGAGAAACCGAAATTGGTGCTGATGTTTATCATCCAAGGAATCCATCAAGTCCATATGCTCATGCAAAAGAAGCAAGTTTTAATTTAGTAAAACAATATAGAAACCTATACGATTTGAATTGTGTAACTGGAGTTTTATTTAATCATGAATCTACTTTAAGAACTGATAAATTTGTAATCCCGAAAATTATTAAAGGAGCACTTGATTGTCAAAAAAACAAAAACTATAAATTAACTCTCGGCAACATCGATATTTACCGAGATTGGGGATGGGCAGAAGATTATGTTGAAGCCATGCAAATTATCACACGTGCAAAAAAACAGAGAGACCACGTTATCTGCACAGGCAATCTCACATCACTAAAAGAAATAATAAACAAGATATTCCGAACCTTAGAAATGAATTGGCAAGATCATGTCGAAGTTAAAGACGAGTTAAAAAGAAAACAGGATATTAAAAAAAATTTTGGAAATCCTCTACCTTTAAGAGAGGAATTAGGTTGGGAAAATAAAAAGAACATTGATGAAATTATTAATTTACTCTTTAATGGTTGCAGGTGATTACTTTAGATTATTAGTCACTATTAAATTCACTATTAACTTCTATTGAAGTTATTATGGAGCTTAATCTCCTAGCTAATTTAGAAAATCTATGATCTTCTCTCCACAAATCTAATTTTGAACTTTGTGTATTGTTAATATTTAAAACTTCATTCTTATTTTTATTATTGATCCAATTCTCAAGACCTACAGCCATCTGTTCAGAAGTTATACCAGGGAAAACAGTCACAACTTTATTAACATCTTCAAAAATAGAAATTGGAGTCACAATTACTTCTGCTCCACTAGCTATACCTTGCCTTACCGATGCACTAGATGATTCATTACTTTGCTGATATGGGTAGATAACTAAATCCATTTCAGACAAAAAGGTAAAAATTTTAGATTCTTCATAATATGTTGTGTCTAGTTTTACAAAATTATTGAGATTTAAATCTGAAATTAATTCTTTTATTTTTTCAAGATAGAATTCATAATTAATATCATAGGAAGGTGTGAAAAGGGTTAGATGAACATCACAATTTTTTTCAACTAATATTGAAATAGATCTTATTAGTTCAAGGAATCCTTTATTAGGTAGACAATAACCTGTAGTAGCAAATTTATATTTATATGGCTTAACTTTTGAAGAATCTGGAACAATTAGATTTTGAGACACATCAGTATCTTTCTTAACAAAATCTTTAATTCCATGGGGAAAAATAGATACATTATGGATAAGATTTATTCTTTTTAATCGATTGAGATCCGAACAAGTATGAACCATTAAACGATCGGCGAGCATAAGGGAATTTTGAATCTTATTCAAAGCTTTATTTTTATCATGAATTGGATCTCTTGTAGAATGAAAAAAAATAATTATTTTAATTTTATTCACGAATAAAAAATTTATAAATTGATTAAAGCTATTGAAGTCAAAAAAACCATAATTAAATTGAATAACTATTGTAGAAATATTGAGTTTAAGAATTGTATTTGTAATTTTTTCGTTAAACGATTGATTGATATCCCAACATCTAAAAACATTTGATCTATCTTCATATGTCAGAGAACTATCATTTGGGGCAAGTATATATGTTTCTTCTTCAATATAATCAACTAAATTCGATGCATAACTTGCAATCCCACACTTTGTATTCCAAGTTGTTAGAAATGCTATTTTAGATTTTAAAGATGGTTTAAAATTCAATAACTTATTTACAAAATTTATATTTTTACTAACAACATTCTCCCAAGAGAAATTATTCAATATATGAGTTCTAGCTTTATCAACTTTAGATTTAATATCCTCATTACTAATTAATCTAATTTCCTTCATCTTCTCTGCCAAGTCATCAGAAGAAGGTAAAGCCCAAACAGAGTCAAATTGTTCAAAATGAGTTTTTGAATACTCAAAGTCAAAATCGATTAACCATGAATTTTCATTTGAAGAGAAGTCAACTTGTCCTCCCCATGAAGTCGTTATAACCGGTAATGAAAAAAGCATTGCCTCTGCAAGAGGCAAACCAAAGCCTTCTCCATGACTAGGTGCAACATATGCGTCAGAATAACTATAAAGATATCTTATTTCTGCTAAAGAAAAATCTTTCTCAAGAATAATAATATGAGGATAATTGATATAACTTTTTTGATATTTTTTGACTAGCTCATGTATTTCATTATGAGGATTAGAAAAAGTCTTAACAATCAATGTAACTTCATCATCTGCAGTATATGCCTTTCCATAAGCCTCCAACAAACAATTAATACCTTTTCGAGGAAAGCAGGATGAGATATGCAAAAACTTGAACTTTTTTGCAGCCAAATCAATTTTTTTGATATCCAAGGATCTATTCAAATGATCCACACCTAAACCACAAACATGGATAGGTTTTTTAAATCCACAGTCAATTAAAGTCTTTCTTACCTGACTTGACATGACAGTTATTCCATCTAGATATTGATTGAAATCATTTATCCAATCTTGGGGTAATTCAGACTCTTCCCAACCATAAGCATGAAGCATATTAATCCTAGAAAATAAATCATTAACCCTTGGAGGATATAAATTTCGAGAGACAACTAATGAACCATTTTCAACCTTTTCAATAGAATCCTTATACAATTTAAAAATATCAGAATGATTCCTTAGAAAATTTAAGTCAGGTTCATAATCGCCAGGTCCTTCAGTAGATAAAATAGTTGTATTTGGGATTTTCTTCTTTAAAGCCAAAGCAAATTCTCTATTTAAAATTGCCAAACTGTAATTTGAATCAAAAGGGCCTTCAATTTGCCAAGAAGAAATAAAATTATTATCAATGCTAAACTGCTTAAAATAAGAAGAATTTAGCTCGATTAAATTAATACTTGCGGCAAGTTCTTTCAAATAGATATCATCATCTAACAAAGATTTATTCTCTTCTAAAATAGAAGCGATTTTTTCTAACATTAAATTATAATTTTTATTCTTTAGATCTATTATTAAATCCTCAGTGAAATGATTCCTCTTAGCCTTATTTGAGTTTTTAATAGTATTTAATAAGGCTTTTTTTGTTATATCAGCAGTTTTATCCCAAGAAAAATTTAAGGATTTTTGAAAAGCAGTTTTTGATAAAGAATCAAAGAAAGATTCATTAGTTAGAGCCTTAGTAATTAAAGAAGTAATTTGGGGTAAATTGGTTGGGTCAAATAAAGCATCTTGATTTTGAATAATTTCTGGAATACTTGTGTAATTAGAAGCAAGCACAGCCGCACCACATGACATAGCTTCTAGAGCAGGTAGGCCAAAACCTTCATGTAGTGACGGGAAAATAAATAACTTACAATTTCTATATAAATCAGCTAATTCTTCATCCGAGACATAACCAAGCAAAATCACTTGACTTTCTAACAAATTATAAGAAAAAATCCAACTTTTAATTAAAGAAATTTCCTCTGGTAAAAGTTTGCCAACAAGTACTAACTTATAAGTTAAAATTAATTTTTTATCTAGTAAAGAATAAGAATGAATTAACCTCTGTAAATTTTTTCTAGGGTCGCCTGCCCCAGAGTAAAGAATATATTCACCTATTTTGATATTTTTGAAATTACTAGATCCTTTAGTTTTGTGTGAAGGTTTAAATAAATTCCTATCACAACCTGCATAAATATTATAAATCTTCTCAGTATCAATTGATAAATATTGACAAGCTTCCTGAGCTGATGATTTTGAAATAGAAAGTATACAATCAACTTTATTAAGATGATGTATTCTTTTCATATAGAACTCCTTATACGGAGGATTTAGATCTAGATATCTTTCAGGATTGATTAAAGGAATTAAGTCATAAAAAATTGTTGCTAAGGGCGGCAAATTAAATTCATCATCCACTTCAAGAACAGCATTATCTTTAAATCCTTCAAAAAAGCTCGTAATTAAGATAACATCACAATTTAATAGTGAAAAAGCATAGGAGCGCAACTGTTGAGCTATTAATGAGTTTATATTATGGTTATTAGCATTTTTTTCTATAAATTCAGGACATGTCCATTCAAAATACTGAACTTTATCAATATTAGTTTGAATAAAAGAATAAAATTCTTTATCAGGTTTGTCTAAAGATTTATTTGCAACCAAAATAAATGTATCATTCGCAGTCGAATTTTCGATTAAAGTACGTATTAGGGCATAAGAATAACGACCAATGCCTCTGGTTCTATTACCTCTAGACTGATAGCCTTGAAGGTCTATTGCAATCTTCATTATAGTTTTATTTTCCTTTTAATTTTAGTTTAATGTCAGAATAAATATCACTTGATCGTGAATTAGAGTTAAACAACTTTAATAGATCGCTTTCATTCTGATTAGTATCCAACTTTTTCTTACTAATAGATATTTTAAATTGATTTCTTTTTGATTTATATAAATACTTACGTTTAATTCTAAATAATCCAGAATAAATCCTTTCAAGAAATTGAATCTTCAAAATCAAAGGTAAGCTTACTTTAGCGATTCGCAACGGATTTACTTTTAATATAATTCCTTTTAATTTACGATATGATTTTACAGGCAAACTATTCGCTATTTGACTATTTACAGACATAAGATAATCTATTTGACTAGTTAGCGAATTTAATTGATGATTTAATTGATTTATATCATTATTTAATTGATTTTTCTCATTTTTTAATTGATTTTTCTCATCCTTTAATTGACTGATATCACTATTAAATTGATTTGTATCATCCTTTAATTGACTTGTCTCATTCTTTAATTCACTGATATCACTATTAAATTGATTTGTCTCATTCTTTAATTCACTGATATC
>CETG01044749.1_pt1 | contig 23198 bp, 20 predicted proteins | sample 361471 | NCBI WGS metagenome assembly CETG01 (sample SAMEA2622696, study PRJEB7988) | marine metagenome | isolation source: saline water (ENVO:00002010), including | reverse complement strand
CTGTGGAGGGACCTTTAATTATCGGATCTGGTTTAAAGAAAGTTCCACTATTAATTATTTCTCTGGTAAATATATCTCCTAATTTGTCATTTCTCACTCTTCCAATAAAGCCTGTATTTCCTCCTAATTGAGCAATCCCTGCAAGTGTATTTGCTACCGACCCTCCAGAACTCTCTATAGAAGGCCCCATCGATGAATATATCTTTTCCGCTTGAGCCTCATTTATTAGAGTCATATTACCTTTTTTAAGCAAATTCGATTCAAGGAATAAATCGGTAGTGTATGACAAAATATCTACGATGGCATTACCTATCCCAACTACATCAAGAGATGTTTGGCTTGTTTGTGAATTGTGAATCATATGATTTTTTTTGTGATCAATAGATTAAAAACCTTAGATAGCTTTTAGGCCTTTAAAAGTGCTCTTTTTGGACCATGTATTGGATCCTCGATGACGATGGTTTGATCTCGATTAGCACCTAAAGAAACTATTGCTATAGGTACTTCCATTAACTCAGCTAGAAAACGTAGATAATTCATTGCTTTAGTTGGAAGATCTTCTAGTTTTCGACAGTTTGCTGTTGAACTTTTCCATCCAGGGAGTGTTTCAAAAATAGGTTTGCATTGGAGAAAATCTTCAGCACTGCTTGGGAAATAGTTGATTCTTTCGCCTTTTAATTCATATGCAATACAAACTTGGATTTCATCTAATTCATCAAGAACATCAAGTTTTGTAATTGCAAGACAATCAAGACCATTTACTTCAACTGCATACTTGCCAATAACACCATCAAACCATCCACAACGTCTTCTTCTTCCAGTCGTGGTTCCAAACTCTCCACCTCTATCACATAATTGATCATTAATACTTCCTTGAAGCTCTGTGGGGAAAGGGCCCTCTCCTACACGAGTTGTATAGGCTTTAGCAACCCCAATTACTCGATCAATAAGTGTTGGTCCAACTCCAGCGCCTATACAAGCTCCTCCTGAAATGGGGTTGGAAGAAGTGACAAATGGATAAGTGCCGTAATCAAGATCTAAAAGAGTACCTTGAGCCCCTTCAAAGAGAATATTTTTTTTATTACGAGCTGCTTGATGAATTGCTCTTGCGCAGTCGACTACGTGTGGTCTTAAGAGGTTGCCATATTCAAGATATTCATCAATAACTTCCTCTAGCTCAAGAGGCTTAATCCCGTAAATCTTTTGAAGTAAGCCATTCTTTTTCTCTAGAGGGATTTTTAATCGTTCACGTAACTTTTTCTCTTCTAATAGATCTATTACTCTGATACCGTTTCTTTGGGCTTTGTCAGCATAGGTAGGGCCTATTCCTCGTCCAGTTGTTCCTATCCTTTGATCCCCCCTTTCCTTTTCCATCTCTTTATCAATCAACCTGTGATAAGGCATTGTGACGTGAGCGGTTGAGGCAAGCTTTAGACCTGAAATATCAATTTCATTTTCAACAAGCATTTCTATTTCGCGAATCATTACCTTGGGATCAACTACTGTTCCTGATCCAATAAGACAAATTGTTTCTGGATAGAGAATTCCAGATGGGATTAAATGAAGCTTGAGGACTTTGTCTTCAACAACAATTGTATGGCCAGCATTTACTCCGCCTTGGTATCGGACGACAACATCAGCCGACCTACTTAGCAAATCGGTGATTTTGCCTTTGCCTTCATCACCCCATTGAGCACCTATAACTACAACGTTTGCCAAGGACTATGCGGCACTAAGCCGTTAAAAAGCAGAAGATACCAGAATTACAGAGACTTCTACTTATGTCAAAGGAATTAATTAAAGATTATTCTTCAGCTTTGTTTTAAAACCAGATCTTCTGCTTTGGAAAGTTCTTTATTTAGTCGGTCTTTAAGTTTTTCTGGTACTGGACGATTTGGAAAAGTTTTGTAATGACCAGCAAGAGAATTAAGGGCTGTTTGCATGGTGGTAAAGGATACTCTCTTGTTTACTTGGGGACGATTTCTATATCTAGAAATGTAGTCAGTAATAAGAAAAACGGTTTCTTGATCTTCTTCTAAATGATCTCCCTCACTCTCTGCAGATGAAATTGTTTCTTTTAAAGATTTGGAAACAGTAACAGTATCTTTAAGATAGTCTCCTGTCATTGAGGTTCTACCAGCTTCTGCGGCACCTCCAAGTGGTAGAAGAATTAACAAAATGCTAAGGCAAATAGAAAGAGCTGTTTTTATCATTCTTGTAAATAGACGATGAACGTTTTTGTTCATTTAACATTAAGGCATTTCAACAACTTTAGAGGGACTAAGAAGGAAATTAATTTTTCTTTGCGGAGATGGTTCTCAATAGCTCTTTAAAGGCTATTTCACTTTTCATTAATTTGGATTTTCTTGTTGACCTTTCATATAGTTCTACTTGATCAGATTTCGAATCTCTACCTACTACAATTCTCCAAGGAATTCCAATTAAATCAGCATCTTTGAATTTTATTCCAGCACGTTCATTTCTGTCATCTAGTAAGACGTCAACATTCTTAGATTTAAGTTTTTTGTATAAACTTTCTCCTAATATCTTCTGAGTTGAATCTTGCATATTTGCAACAGTAATAATTACTTCAAATGGAGCAATTTCTAAAGGCCAAATAATTCCTAAGTCATCATTATTTTGTTCTATAGATGCTTGGGCGAGTCGAGATACCCCTATCCCGTAGCAACCCATCCAAAAGGGTTTTTCTTGACCTTCTTCATTGGTAAAAGTTGAATTTAGTGATTTAGAATACTTACAGCCTAGTTGAAATATATGGCCAACTTCAATTCCTCTGCATTCATTAAGAGTTGAACTCTGATCATGGATACAACGGTCCCCTGCTTTTGCTTTCCTTATATCAACTAAGGAAGGTAAGCCTCCTATTGAATCCCAATTAATACCTGCACGATGATGATCTATTTTGTTTGCACCACAAACAAAATTCTTTAACTCAGAAATAGTAAGATCTCCAATTCTCAAGAACCTTGTATTCCATTTTTTTGCACCTTTGAGAACAGAATCATTTAGATCTGGACCTAAAGACCCAAATGGCAATGGATCCAAGCCTTGAGAGCTTAATTTATCATTAGTAATTGGTGATATGCTTAAAATTTGTTTATTTATAGAATTAGTTAAGTGATTAGTTAATTTAACCTCGTTTAAATCTTGATCGCCTCTAATGCTTATAATTAATGGTTGTTTATCTCCATCAGCTGTTTCAGCTAGCAGCACTATTACTTTTATTATTTGAGATGGATCTAATTTTTGTTTGATACAAAGTTCATTGATTGAATTTTGATTTGGAGTTTCTATTAATGATGGTTCTGAAAAGTTACTAGGAATTGGTTCTGAAGGCTTGGAAATCGCTTTTTCTTGATTCGCCGCATAAAGTTCATCTGAGCTCGTAAGTATTAAATCCTCACCCGAATCTGCAGTGACCATGAACTCTTGAGAAGCTGATCCCCCTATGGCGCCACTATCCGCCTCAACGGCAACAGTTTTCAAGCCGCATCTTGAAAATATTTTTTTATAAGCATCATTCATTTCTTCGTAAGTAAATTTTAAATCTGCTTGGTCTTGATGAAAGGAATATGCATCTTTCATGATGAATTCTCGGCTACGCATCAGTCCAAATCTTGGGCGAATTTCATCTCGAAACTTTGTTTGTATTTGATAAAGGGTTACTGGTAACTGTTTATAAGAATGAAGTATTTCTCCAGCAATAGTTGTAATTACTTCTTCATGAGTTGGAGCTAATCCAAATTCTCTATTTTGCCTGTCTTTTAAATTGAACATTATGCCTTCCCCAGCTGTATAACCTTGCCATCTTCCGCTCTTTTCCCAAAGTTCAGCAGGATGAAGTTGAGGTAAAAGAGTTTGGAGGCATCCTTTCTTTTCCATTTCTTCCTGGATGATAGAGGTGATTTTTGCGAGCACTCTCCACATTAAAGGCATATAAGCATATATTCCTGTTGTGATTCGGCGAATATAGCCCCCTCTTAGAAGTAGCTGGTGGGAGGTTATGTCGGCTTCTGCTGGAACGTTTCTTAGCGTTGCCAGCATTAGTCGGGAGACGCGCATAATGCCATTTGAGTCAAGCAAGAAATATATCTTCTTTTGTGGGTATCCGGTTGCAAAACTGTTCGTATCTTTGATGCTTGTTCTCTAGAGGTACATCTGCTAGGTTCTGAAAAAAAAATTTGAGTATTTAGCAAACGATTAGGATTATGTTTAACGGGTCGGTACAAAATTCCAAAGAATACTCTAAGAATTTAGACTTAAGTAGTGAAATGCAAGCTGTAATGGCTTCTTCCGATTCGTTGATAGGGATAGAAGAAGTACAGAAATCTTTGAATAGATCAAGAGCTTCAGTGTATAGATATACCAATACAGATACAAGGAATATAAATCCTGCCTTTAATCCTAGAAAACTTAATCCAGAGTTTAGAACTGACCAGAAGGATCCATTGTTATTTCATCCAAATGAAGTTGCTCGATTTGCAAAAGATATACTTCGAATTAAAGAAGTAAATGTAGAAGTTTTGAACTCACCCTCTACTGTTACTCAAAATGTTTTGAACTCTATCCTTGAAGAATTAAGAGCTATTAGGACTCACCTTGAAGAAAGAAAAGATAACTCTAAAGAGCTTTCAGATCATACAAATCTTAAAGATAGATCAGTGGCTTAAGATCTAAAATTTTTTTTGATTTTAACTTAAAAAAATAAATCTGTATAGAAATTATAAGATTAAGTAAAACTTTTTTACCCACTTGGCTTTGGTAAAAAAAATCAGTTAAGTAAATTAAAAGATAAATAGTCTTTCCCGATCATTGTATTGTCTTTATGGCTATTGTTAGGTTGATATTTATTTAGCCTCTTGATTTCTCGATAGGCCATTGATCCAAAAAACAATTTTACCAGTCACATTGGATTCTGATGGATTTAAGCTCTATCTCCCCTTCCCCCTCAAAAGGATTAGTCAACTTGGTAGTTGAAATCCCAGCAGGAAGTAGGAATAAATATGAATATTGCGAAGTTGCTGGTGTGATGGCTTTAGATCGAGTTTTGCATTCTTCAGTTAGATATCCTTTTGATTATGGATTTATTCCAAATACTCTTGCAGAGGATGGGGCTCCTCTTGATGCAATGGTGATTATGGAAGAACCAACATTTGCTGGATGTTTAATAAGATCTCGACCTATAGGAGTTCTTGATTTACATGATTCAGGGTCTTATGATGGCAAGGTTTTATGTGTGCCTGTTGCTGACCCCCGTCAAAAGGGGATCAGCAGTATTAGACAAATAGCTTCAAATCAGCTTGAAGATGTCGCCGAATTCTTTCGAACTTATAAAAGTTTGGAGGGCAGAGTAATTGTTATAGATGGATGGCGAGATTTCGATGCAGTTGATGATTTGTTAAATAGTTGTATTGCCGCTAGTAATACTAAAGTTATGATTAGTTAAATGAATTGATTTCAGAGCTTGCTTAATCGATTATCTCTACAAATATTAGAAACACATTAGACGTTATGCTTCCTTATAAAGAATATTGTGGGGGCTTAGTTGGAAAAGAATAAATTAAATACGACTGAGAAAAATTCTTTGAAGAATTCGGAGAATAGGTCTAACTTCAATAGCTTTTGTGACTTTTGGGCCCCTATATTGATAACAGTTGGATTGTATACAGGAATTAGAACTTATTTGGCTGAAGCAAGATATATCCCGTCCGGTTCAATGCTTCCTGGCTTAAGAGTCAATGACCGTCTTGTTATTGAGAAGCTAACTTTTCGAAGAAGGTCTCCAAGGCGTGGCGAAATTGTTGTATTCAATTCTCCTTATTCGTTTGACAATCAACTGCTAGCAAAGAGAACTAAGCAACTTCCTTCTTCTCTTACATGTGCATTCTTAAATTTCCCCTTAACAAGCTCTTTGATCCCTTTAAGAGACCCTGCCTGTGATGCATATATAAAACGCGTTGTTGCGGTAGGAGGTGATCAAGTGGTAGTCAACTTGAAAGGTGAGGTCTTCATTAATGGTTCGCTTGTAGAGGAGCCTTATGTATCCAACTTTTGTAAATTACTTTCAAGAAAATTTAGTAACTGTAAGTCATTAAAAACAATCGTACCTTCTTCAAACGTATTGGTTTTAGGCGATAACCGAGCTAATAGTTGGGATGGTAGGTATTGGCCAGGTGGTCCTTTCTTGGCAGAAAAAGAAATTATAGGTAAAGCGACTTTTAGATTTTGGCCAATTCCTAGGATTGGTATGCTTGGCCACTAATCCCACACTTAATGACTTTCCCTAGTATTTCTTTGCCTTCCAAAGGTTGATTGGCTACGACTTGAGACTCTTGTCTTTTAATTGTTTGTACCCATTTCTCGTCAGGATCAAAAATTAGCCAACGATTACTACCTATCTTAAGAGATTCTTGAGGTGAACTTAACATTTTAGAAGCTCCGAAACTAAGAACTTCCCAAAGTTCTTCTACTTTCCATCCTGATTTGACGATTAATTCATTCCACAACAATGGAAGAACAAGGTGATGACCACTTAATCCAGGTAGACGTTTATCTATAGGTTGTTGAACTTCAGAAGCGTCTAAAGCTATAGCGTTGACGGATACAGCAGTGATTACTCTTTGTTTAAGCCCCTTGATGAGTCGTGCTCTGTCTGCAGGCGTCCCCAGCGATGGTACTACTCTCCATCCAATATCAGAAGGTACAAGGTTTGAGCTGTCTGACACGAGATTCCACCAACATACACTTGCTAAAGATTTATGTTCACTCTTCTCAAGCATTGATACCGCGCTAGAAGTAGATATATTCATTAATCTGATTAATGAATTGGGATACTGTTTTTGATATTCAATCAGTTGACCAAGAGGTATTGTTTCGCTCTCGATTGGATCCAGAACCCATCCTGAGCGCAATGCTTCTACTCCTTCTCTAACAATTCCATCGCCTTGAATGCTTTTATCTATAGGGGCTAAGAAAATTGGTTTGTTATCTATTTCATTTAGTAATAACGTTTTTCTAAGTAATTCGGCAGGAGGAATATTATGAGATTCGGCTATTCCAATAGCCCCATACTGGAGCAGATCTGCATGTGGAGATAATTCTTTCCCTTCACCTCTTAAACTAAGACTCCCAAACCAGTGCATCAACACCTCACTTTTAAAATGGTTTAAGCCTGTTAAGGTATTTGGCGCGTCTCTCCACACACCTCCATTTGGGAGCACTGCCAATTGTCCATACCCAGAAGCGGACGCTTTTTGAATTAAACTTTGAAGATTTTCACTTTTACCATTTATAGGGTCTAAAAGAATTGAATGAGGATCAACTAGGCATGGGGCTAAAAGTTTTTCATTTGCTTCTTCAGGGTGAATCTCAGACAGTTGTGCTAATTGACGAGCTTCTTCTCCAAAAGCTTTTATTTTATTATCTATAATTAAAACAGCATCTTTGATTAATGCATGATGGGAATCATATAAAATTTGAATAGGATCAAATAATGAAGCTTCAGTCATGTTTTATAATGCTCCTGCTGCAGTTCTATCAAGTATACCTCCTAAGTGTGAGGTGATATTTAAACAAACAACTATATTGGGTTGACTTTTGCCTTCAGGGATGTCAATTACAGTTATTCCTCCATTGCCCTGCTTCATCATCCAAATATCTGAGGGGGTTAGCCCTAGAAGATGGCATAGAATGGTTTTATTAACGGCATCATGAGCGACAACTAAAGCAGTTTGGTTTGTGCTCAGCTCTTTGCAGATGCTCTCGAAGCATTCGACTGATCGTTCCCATACTTCTTTTATGTTTTCCCCTTCAGGCATTTGAACTGTATCTGGTGAGTTTTGCCATTTTTCAAGAAGTTTTGGCCAGCTATCTTTTATCTCTGATTCTAATTTACCTTCCCATAGTCCATGAGCTATCTCTACTAGCTTCTCTTTTGATTCTAGCTTTACCCCAGGGTGAGTTTGTAAGATAATTTCTGCTGTTTCTTTTGGTCGAGCCATTGGGCTGGTATAGGCATTATCAATAGAAACCTTGGTTAAGAAATTACCAGCAGCTAAAGCTTGCTTTTGCCCATTTTGATTAAGTGGGATGTCAATTTGCCCTTGAAAACGACCTTCTAAGTTCCAATTAGTTTCTCCATGTCTCACAAGTATTAACCGCTTATTATCTTTCTGGGATGGAAGAGTGTGAATCAGATGGGTTGTGCTATTTAGGCATTGAATCTGAAGATCATATGGATTTGTTTTTTTAGATTTAAGATTGATGATTGAAATAGAAGCATTATCAACTTGAAGCCTCCTAAGACCTTGATCAGGGTCGCCTAATAAATTAAGTAAAATGCATCTTAGAATCGCATTATGTCCCACGATAAGAACAGTTTTATTTTTTTCTGGAGAATAGTCTTCGAGTAATTTTTTAACAAAGGTTTGAGCTTGCAACATCAACTCTTGTATTGGTTTATAACTTGTTCCATTCTCTCGTTGAATTACTAGATCTTTAGGTTCTTTTTGCCAGGTAATATATTCATTAGGAAAATTATTCTTGACTTCATCTTTTGTTAGGCCACTCCAAGGTCCAAGATCAACTTCCAACAAATCATTTGTATATATGGGAGTTAGCTTATTTGGATGTTGTCTAAGAATATGTTTTGTAGTTTCAGCAGCTCTTTGTAGTGGAGAGCTATAAACAACATCAATGGATAATTCTGATAGGGTTTCACCAGTCTTAACAGCTTGCTTTATCCCTTCATCTGTGAGAATTGAAAGGTCATTTCGACCTTGAATACGAAAATCTTTGTTGAAGCTACTTAACCCATGACGGACTAGAAGAAGACGTAATGTCATAGGGAGAGGGGCTGTGGAAAAGCCATTGTGTTAATTATGTGCCAAATTAATCTTGATTTGAAAAAGAGAAATGTTCTTTGTTCATTCCCTTTCTTTACTTAGACCTTTATGAGACAAGTTAACCCGTCATGGAAGCTAGTAACTGCAGTCATTTCCGTTTTGTTAACTTTATTCGTTTGGCAGCAAGGCCTTAAAGGAAGTTTTGATCGCCCCTCTGTAGCTCCAAAACTTTCACTTGCTCAACACGAAATGGCTTTAGTGGCTTCTCCTGTTATCCCTAAGCCTTTAAAACCAATTTTAGTAGGACTCGATCCGGAAGAGACTCTTAAGCAGATTCTCCTTGAGATTCCAGAGAACCAGATTGAAGATAGAGAAAAACTTATAGTTGCGACACTTGAAGCGTCTGAAGATAAACGTCAATCCTTTTTAAATTTCTCTTTGAAGGATGAGAAATTATTACCGCTTCAAAATGCGCTCCAAAAGGTTTCTAATCCATCTGATATTACATTGTCGAATGTTCTTGTCCTTGAGAGTTTTAAAAAAGACCCATTGTTATATCAAGTTTCTTGCTTCGCTTTGGGAGGTTCTGATAGCACATGTGTTGATCGCATGGCTTCAAAGGCAATGGCCTTGAGATTGATCGGAGTGCAAGCATTCCCTCTTTTTGCGACAGTTATAGGCTTGGGATTTTTAATCCGTCAGGGATGGTTGATCGCTAGAAAAAAAAATATTCCATGGCCAGTACTTTCATTGTTGCCACTCTCTCTAGTTGATATGACACTTCTAATTGCAGGAGGTTTTGTCATTTTAGGTGAGGTCGTTTTCCCAACATTTTTAGTTCCTTTAAGTTCTTTTGTAATTAAAGAAATCCCTAGCCCTATGAATGAATCTTTAAAGGTGTTCGTTGGTTATATCTCAATGACTTTGCCCCCTTTATTTATTCTTCGTCAACAACTTAAAGGCCTAAATAAGCTTGAGGCTCCGAAAGGGGGTTGGTTGCAATGGAATTTAAAACCAGTTACTAGTTCGATATTTAATGCAATTAGTGCTTGGCTGATGATAATGCCCTTTGTTTTGTTTACTGGTTGGTTAATGAATGTCTTTTTAGGTGATCAAGGAGGTAGTAATCCTTTACTGGACTTGGTTCTTAATAGTCATAATACTTGGGCACTCGTTTTACTATTAATAACGACTGTTGTTGTGGCACCTGTGTTTGAGGAGCTTATATTTAGAGGAGCACTTTTACCAGTATTAGCGAAAGATATTGGACGGTTTTGGGGAGTGATTGTTAGTGCATTGGTATTTGCTTTGGCTCATTTAAGCGTGGGAGAGTTGCCTCCTTTATTTGTTTTAGGTCTTGGTCTTGGTGTCTTAAGATTATCTTCAGGCAAACTTTTACCATGTGCGATTATGCATTCTCTGTGGAATGGAATAACTTTTGCCAATCTTCTTTTGATAGCTGCGTAGTTCAGAAATATATAGATTTATTTTCTGCGCTCTTGCAATTAATTAAAGAGGATGTTTCACTAAGTCTATTTGTAATTAACTTGTGAGCATTGTTAATCAATCATACGATAGATATTCAGAACTTAGATCTCAAAGAAATTTTTCTAATTTACCGCCTTCCAATGTAATTAAGCGATCATTTAATTCTAAGAAGTTGTCTCGTCAATATCCATTACTTGCAGCTTCACATAGGGCTGCTGATGGAGCTCTTGTAGGCTTGTTGATAACTGTAGTAGCGATGTCTGCGATTGCTTTACATGCCCAACATTTATGGAATGTCTCTTTCACGAGGTTGGAAGCTTCTAGAAATTTAATTCAAAAGCTAAGGGAATCAACTTCCACTTTGGAAAGTCATTTCTTAACATCTAGTAGCCTCTCAAAATTTAAGGTTGAACCAGCCAATCCAGAAGAAGATCTTCTTTATGTAAAAAAGCCTATAGAAGGTAGTTATCTTATTAGACGTAATGACAATCAAATTAATTTTATTGAGAGACTTGTTTATTATCCAATTGGTTATGGGTATTAATGTCTACGCCTAGATTTCATGAATCAAGGAGATTGAGGCGTAGGCCACCTCTTCGTACTAGGACGTTGACCATTGTTCCGTCGTACAGGTTGAAATTAGTTTTTTTTATACTCTGTCTTGGGCTTTCTGGCCTTATGGGGAGAGCTGCTTGGCTTCAGCTTCTTCAGGCTCCTTTGCTTGAAGCTTATGCACGCTCTAGTCAAATTCAAAGAACTCTTCCTCTTGGACAAAGACGTTCCATTGTTGATAGAAATGGAAGATTATTAGCTCTTGACGAAGAAAGATTTCGTCTGTGGGCTCATCCAATAATATTTAGATTTCCAGGGGATTCGCAAGGGGAAATCCGTAGCCTTAAGGAGGTTGCACAGAAACTTTCAACCCCACTTGGAAAATCTGTTAATGAATTAATGCAAACCCTTGAGACAAAATCTTCAGGCGTTCGACTTGCTGAAGATATAACTCCTGAGATTGCCACAGAGATCAATGGTTTGCAAATTAGTGGATTGGATTTGGAAGCGTATCCTCAGCGTGTATATCCTCAGGCAGATCTTTTCGCAAATGTTATTGGATTTCTAAATGATGATAGGGTCCCGCAAGCTGGCCTGGAGCAAAGTTTAAATAAGAAATTTCTTCGTCAAGAAAAGGCTTATACCTTGAAACGTGGTGGTGTCATTAGGGAACCGGATGTTTTTAATAATGACAATCATGAATTGCACTTAACCCTGGATACACGTCTCCAGAAAGTAGCATTAAATGAATTGCGTTCGCAAGTTCTTAAATGGAATGCAAGAAAGGGAGTCGCCATTGTGATGGATAGCTCTAATGGAGAGATTCTGGCTTTAGCATCGACTCCTTCTTATGATCCTAATAAGTTTTGGGAATACTCTCCCTCTCTTTTTAGGGAGTGGTCTGTGCAGGATTTGTTTGAGCCAGGATCTGTTTTTAAACCTATTAATTTAGCGTTAGCCCTTGAGGAAGGGGCAATCAGTCCAAAAGGAACTGTTTATGATTCAGGTGTTGTTAATGTTGGAGGTTGGGCTCTGAAGAATTGGAATCATAAGGCTAATGGGGTTATGGATTATGCAAAAGTTCTTCAGGTCTCTAGCAATGTAGGGATGGTTAATATTATGAAAAATTTAAGCTCTATTAAATATTGGGAATGGCTTAATCGCTTAGAGCTGGATAAAAAAACAGAGACTGATTTGCCTGGAGCAATTGGTGGAGAATTGAAAGCTAAAGAAATTTTTTTAGATCAATCAATCCATCATGCAGTAGCTTCTTTTGGCCAAGGGTTTTCTATTACACCATTGAAGTTGGCCCAGTTACATGCAGTAATTGCTAATGGAGGTAAGTTGGTAACTCCACATGTCACAAAAGGTTTCTCATCTAAAAAAAATACAGAGGCTCATAACTCGGTTGATAATAGTCAGGTTTTGAGTCAGGAAGTTACCAGAATTGTTCTTGATTGGATGGAGTCCGTAGTAGATGAGGGAAGTGGTAAAGGAGTGAAAACGGAGCCATATCGGATAGCAGGCAAAACAGGTACTGCTGATCAATGGGAGAATGGAAAATTAAGTTCTAAAATATGCAGTTTTGTCGCAATCTTGCCAGTAGAAGCTCCTAGGTTTGTAGTTGTGGTTGCAGTTGATGATCCTAAAAAGGAATATGCTTATGGTTCTACAGTAGCAGTCCCGGTAGCCAAGAAAATCATAGAAAGTTTGTTAGTGCTTGAAAAGATACCTCCAAGTCTCGATAAAAATTCTTTAGCATCGTTGAAAGATTAAAACTTACTAATACTTTGGTTCGTACCTATAAATATATGGATGAAATATTTATAGAACGGAGTTAGTTTAAGTAATAATTGTGGAAATTTTTTATGGCTTCCCTGCTAGATCAGCTTTCTTCTATGACTGTAGTCGTTGCTGATACAGGTAACTTGGAAGCGATTAGAACTTTTAAGCCCCGAGATGCCACTACTAATCCATCTTTGATTCTTGCAGCAGCTCAGGATGCCTCTTGTCAGCATTTAATTGATGAAGCACTTCATTCTTCTAGAGAAAAACTAGGCGCAGATGCTTCTATAGACCAAATAGTGCTGGAATCTTTAGACCGTATTTGCGTAATTTTTGGTAAAGAGATTTTAAAAGTAATCCCTGGGAGAGTCTCTACTGAAGTGGATGCTCGTTTGAGCTTTGATAAAGATGCAACAATTGAGAAGGCAAGAAAAATAATAGGTTTATACCAGGATTCTGGGATCGCTAAAGAGCGCGTTTTGATCAAGATTGCTTCTACTTGGGAGGGTATTAAAGCTGCAGAAGTTCTCGAGAAAGAAGGTATACATTGTAATTTGACATTATTATTTAGCTTCTATCAGGCAGTAGCTTGTGCGGAGGCTGGGGTAACACTTATCTCACCTTTTGTTGGACGTATTCTCGATTGGTATAAAGCTGCGACAGGAAGACAATCTTATCCAGGTAACGAAGACCCAGGAGTTCTTTCAGTTTCTAAAATCTTTAATTACTTTAAATATAATTGTTATAAGACAGAAGTAATGGGAGCAAGTTTTAGAAATATTGATGAGATAAAAGAATTGGCAGGGTGTGATTTGCTTACAATTTCTCCCAAACTTCTTGAACAACTTAAAAACACTGATGAGGTTTTGCCTGCAAAACTAGATTCTTCAAAACCTATTAAGGTAGAAGAAAAAGTGCACCTCGATAAATCTAGCTTTGATTTACTAATGGCAGGAGATCGTATGGCTCATGAGAAATTAGATGAAGGGATAAAAGGATTTAGTAAGGCGATCGACACCTTGCAAAGCCTTTTGATTGATCGACTTAACTTTATAGAAAGTGAAGTTGAATTAACTGTTTAAGTAAAAATTTCAAAAGAAAGGATATTAGATTACTTTTAAGTATTGGGTTAAGCCTTTTCTATGTGACACATGTACTTTGTATAAAGATTAATCTTTCTTAATTATTTTTCTTAGAGATTATATAGTATTTTCAAAACATGAAAATTTCTAACGCTTAATTAAAGGCAATGGTTAAAGAGAATTTTTAAAAAGCAATCTTTTTATAACTCGTTGAGCAATATCTTCATAGCCCATTTCACCAGAAAGAATTTGGGCAATTCTTTTTGGAGCTGTCGGCCGTTTAATTCCTAATTGATAGCCAACTTTTGGGAATCGGTAGAAAACTTGAGATATTCGTTTACCCCAAGCCATTGAATTTCCCCATTTGCTTTTCATCACTTTTGTGTAGAGGCTTAAGTCTTCGATATCTCCCTGCAGCCATTGATTAATGCATATTGCAGCCTGACAACCACTTAATAAGGCAGGTCTCAAACCTTCTGCTAAAAAAGGGTCGCAAAGAGAAGCTGCATCTCCTATTGCAATTATGCCTTCTCCATGAAGATTACTGTGGCCATTCCAAACCCTTAGGGATGCTTCTTTGCGTTCTCCTGCATTTGAATCAAAACCCATGCTGGGGAGCAATTTTTCTAATAAATCGTTGCTATTGAGCTTGGAATCTTGACCTAAAAATGTCCCTATGCCTAGATTTATTCCTCCTCTCATGGGGAATGCCCAGGCGAAACCGTGTTTAACTAGACCAAATTCAAATCTAGTAGCTTCTTGCTTTAGATTTCCTCTTCCTTCTAATCGAACAGAGATAGTAGAAGCATGATGTTGTTTCTTGGGACCTAATCCATATATCTTTGGCCATGGAGAATTTGATCCGTCGGCAATAATTACTGCTTTGGCTTCTATCTGATCACCATCTTGCGAAAATGCCTGCCAAGCGTGTGAAGTTTTTTTTAATTGAGTGACTTTGAATGGCTTAAAAACTTCTGCACCAGCATTTATTGCTTGCTCTTGAAGGAACTCATCAAGCTTTTCTCTGCAAACGATCCAAAATGGTTCAGTTCCTTTTAGATCAGCTACTACTTGATCTGAAAGACACCAAGTAAATTCAACTTGTTTTATTACTTCTTCAACTACGGGTTTCAGATCAAATGGGAACCATTCTTGGACAGAAGACGCCATGCCTCCGCCACAAGGTCTTCTAGACGCTTGAGAATCTTTTTCTAAAAGACCAACTTTTTTCCCTGATTTGGCAAGATGAAAAGCTGCAGAACAACCAGCTGCTCCTGCACCAATAATTAGGACATCTTTGGAAATCAAACTTTCAGAATTTCAGCTTCTTTTTCTGAAAGATTTTTGTCTATTTCGCTAATGAATTTATCAGTAAGTTTTTGAATTTCCTCTTGTTGATCATGACTTTGATCCTCAGAGATTTCTCTTTCTTTCTCTAATTTTTTTATTCTTTCTATAGAATCTCTGCGAATATTTCGAAGAGCCACTTTCCCTTCTTCAGCGTATTTAGAGGCAAGTTTACAAAATTCTTTGCGTCGTTCTTCTGTTAATGGTGGAATATTTATTCGAATCAGTTTGCCATCATTATTAGGAGTAAAACCCAAGTCGCTTGTTGCAATTGATTTTTCTATTAATGGCAATGATCCAAGGTCAAATGGTTGGATAGCAATAGTCTGTGAATCAGGGGTGGAAATTGTTGCTAAAGATTTAAGGGGCGTTTCAGCGCCATAATATTCAACAGATATTCGATCTAATAAGGAGCTATTTGCCCGCCCTGTTCGAATCGTATTGAAGTTACGTTGCGCAGCTTCTACTGATTTGCGCATGTTTGATTGGAGTTCCTTATTAGACATTTGATGAACTGAAAGCTAAAGAAATAAGGGTTTGATGTTTACCTATTTAGATTGAGTTGGATATTCTTGAGCCAATTGACTCACCAGAAACAGCTTTGCTGATATTGCCTGGTTGGAAAATATCAAATACGACAATAGGAATTTTGTTGTCTTTGCAAAGTGCAATAGCTGTGCTGTCCATGACTGCAATCTCTTTGCTCAGTACTTCTTGAAAAGTAAGGTTCTTGTATTTCACAGCATTAGGAAATAATTTTGGATCTTGATCATATACTCCATCAACTTTTGTGGCTTTAAAAACAACTTCTGCATTGATTTCTGCTGCTCTAAGAGCAGCAGTAGTGTCTGTTGTGAAGAAAGGGTTGCCACATCCTCCTCCAAATACAACTACTCTTCCTTTCTCAAGATGACGTATTGCTCTTCTGCGAATATAGGGCTCTGCAATTTGTTGCATTTCAATTGCTGATTGAACTCTTGTTGGCACACCGGCTCGTTCTAACCCGTCTTGAAGAGTAATTGCGTTCATTACTGTTGCTAACATTCCAACATAATCTGCTGTAGCTCTATCCATGCCAGCGGCAGAACCCTTAAGCCCTCGGAAGATATTTCCTCCGCCAACAACAATTGCTATTTGAGCCCCTTTGGAAACAACGTTTGAAATATCTTCAGCAATGGATTGAACAATTTCCGGGTCAATGCCATATGGTTTCTCTCCCATAAGCGCTTCACCACTGAGTTTTATGAGTGCTCTCACGGAAGAAATTAATTGTCTATGACTTAATGACAGTAGCAAGTTTGTTTTCAAGGGATTTATATCTGTATTGGTTTGCTAGCTATTCACATGAAAGTTCGATTAGATAAAAAATTAGTAAATTTTGGGTGGGATCACTTGATGCAGATAGTCGTGTGCTGGCGAGTCTGACTATTTCTGTTTTGGAGCAAATAACTTGGGCGCTTCCATTTAGGAGAACTCAGTAGAATATAGGTTAATACTTGCAAGTGCTATATCTGTATTGTGAGCAAAGTAATCAATATTTAGAAGAAGATTTATTTGAATGTTGACATCTCCAACTAGTGCTTAGTATTCGATTCCTTTTTGAGCTTTTATTCCTTTCTCTTTGAAAGGATGATGTACAAGTTTCATTTCTGTAACAAGATCTGCAGATTCAATTAATGTTTTCGAAGCACTACGCCCTGTCAAGACAGCATGAGTTAAATGAGGTCTGGATTGAAGCCCTATTTGTACTTCTTCAGATGAAAGATATCCAAGCTTAATTGCAATATTTATCTCATCCAAGATTACCAATTTCATAGCAGGATCTTTCAAATACTCCAAAGACTTTGTCCATGCGCTCTTAACAAGTTCTTTATCTCTTTCTCTATTTTGTGTCTCCCATGTGAATCCTTCTCCAAAAGCATGCCATTTTAAACAATTTCCATAAAGTTTTAATGCTTCGAACTCTCCTGGTTCCCATCCACCTTTGATAAATTGCACTATCGCTACATTATTTCCATGACCTAAGGTCCTAAGAGCCATTCCTAGCGCAGCAGTGGTTTTCCCTTTCCCATTGCCAGTGAAAACTATAATTAATCCTTTCTCTTTATTTCTTGCTTCTAATCTTTTTTGTTGAACTTCTTTCCTTTGAACCATTCTTTTTTGATAGATATTTTCATCTTTATCAATTGATAAATAACCTCCCATGCCTATTTTCTCGGATTTTCTGTCAAGCTTATCTATATCGATATCTTTTTTATTTTTATTCATGATAGATAAATCCTTTTGATTTACTAAATTTAGTCTAAAGGCTTTTTATTATTCTATAGAGAAATATATTTATAGTTTCTTACTAGTCGAATTGATTCTCTTGGCTAAGGCTGTATCTACAGCTTGCTGTTGATCTCTTCGTGTTATCCAGTGATGGTAAGTACGATTATGTATGGATACAGAATGTCCCATCATTCTTGCTGAGACTGTATCTGGTAGCCCTATATGAATTGTTCTTATTGCCCAAGCATGCCGAAGATCATAGGGAGTTATAGGAAGATTATACCTTCTGAATTGTTCTGATACTCTTCTTCCTATTTGTTGTAATGTTGTATTACTGAGGTCTGTATTGATTCGAGGAAGTAGATTTTCTCCATGCGAAAGATCGTTTAGTTTAAATAAACTAACCCATTCAGGATGGAAGGGCCAAACTTGATGTTCTCCTGTTTTAGTAGTAGGTAGAACCCTTAAAACCTTATCGCCATTTTCGGAAATAGAGGAGAAGTCAGAGAAAAATACCTCATGATTTCTTAGACCATAACAAGCCATTAGACCATATACTAATTTCCAGCTAGGATTAGGAATTGAATTCCATAAATCTTTAATCAGCCTATCATTAGGTAATTCTCTAAATTTATATTTTTTTAGATCATATCCTGAGCCAAGAGCTTTCCAGTCTTCTGGTAGATTAATATTTAAGTAACGTGCAAATAAACCTAAAGAAGTTGAACATTGTTTTCGGCTTCGACTATTTAACTTGTAGCTTGACAAGACTTCACAAAATAGATCTTTGTTTAAATCTTTTCCCTTATCTTCCCCAATTTTTTGAAGTCTCCTTAAGTATGGTTTATATGCTGAATCCCAAGTTGTTCTTGTACTCGAAAAAGAACCTTTTCGAGTTGGATTGTTAAAAAATAAAATTTTGAAGTTTTCAATTGATTCAACAATAGAATTATCTTTATTGCTTTCTTCTTTTTTATTATTCTTCTTCCAGTTCTCCCATTGGAATTGATTATGATTTAATTGAAGAAGTAACAGTTGAAGAAGTTTTTTGCATTTTGCAAGGCCATCATAGGTTGCAGGTAAGTTAAGACTTATCCGTTGTGAACGTATTACTGATGGGTTTGATTTACATGGTAAGGGACCTCTGAAATTAAGAAGAGATCCCCTTTTCTCTATGCGTATTTTGGTCCCTTCTGAGGAAAGATCTTTATTGACCGATTCAATTTCATCGAATATTGCCATCTATATAAAACCAATAGTTAGATTGTTTTTTAATTAAGTTGCATTACTCCTTTATAACTTGATTCTTTTTAAATTGCCCGTTCCAATTTTTATTGGATTTGTAAGTAATGTTTTAGTTTCTTTTATGCTGTATGTCTTTGAACTTTACGTTTTGTACAAATGGAAATCTTTTGGTTACTTATGATTCACTGGATTTAACAATTTTTGCACCCAGTTTTTATTTGCAGGGGTTACTCTAATGTTGATAGAAATTCAGATTTGTCAATGGCTCGTGTAGGTGTTCTCTTAATGAACCTTGGCGGTCCAGAGAGGATAAAAGATGTTGGGCCTTTTTTATATAATCTTTTCTCAGATCCGGAAATAATCAGATTACCTATTCCTGCTTTTCAAAAACCCTTGGCTTGGTTAATAAGTACTTTAAGAAGTGGAAAATCTCAAAAGGCTTATAAGGCAATTGGTGGAGGGTCACCATTGAGAAGAATTACAGAGCAGCAAGCTAGAGAACTGCAAAGTGAATTACGTCAAAGAGGGATTGATGCTACTAGCTATGTCGCTATGCGATATTGGCATCCATTTACTGAATCAGCTGTAGCAGATATAAAAGCTGATGGAATTAGTCAAGTAGTTGTTCTTCCTCTTTACCCCCATTTCTCAATCAGTACAAGTGGTTCAAGTTTTCGAGAATTAAGTAGGCTCAGAAAGTCAGACCCTGAGTTTGGCGTATTGCCAATCAGATGTATTCGAAGTTGGTTTGATCAATCAGGGTATTTAACAGCTATGGCTGAATTAATACAAAAGGAAATATTAAGTGGTGATGACCCAGAAAAAGTTCATGTTTGTTTTACTGCTCATGGAGTTCCGAAAAGTTATGTTGATGATGCTGGAGATCCTTATAAAGATGAAATCGAAAATTGTTCTATTTTAATTATTGATAAACTTGAAAAATCATTAGGCTATACAAATCCTTATACTCTTTCCTATCAAAGTCGAGTTGGACCAGAAGAATGGCTTCAACCCTATACAGAAGATGTCCTTGAAAAACTTGGGAAAGAAGGTACTTCGGAAATTGTTGTTGTCCCAATTAGTTTTGTAAGTGAACACATTGAGACATTGCAGGAAATAGATATGGAATATCGGGAACTTTCTGAGAAGTATGGTATTAAAAATTTCCTAAGAGTTCCTGCCTTAAATACATATCCAATATTTATTAATGGCTTGGCAGATTTGGTTTCATCATGTTTAGAAGGACCCGAAATGAGCCTTGATGAGGCTTCAAAATTGCCAGATCGAATAAAGCTTTATCCACAAGAGAAATGGCAATGGGGTTGGAATAATAGTTCTGAAGTTTGGAATGGACGGGTTGCAATGATTGTTTTTTTGGCTTTTTTAATGGAATTTATTCTTGGTAAGGGACCTCTTCATAATTTAGGACTGCTCTAAGTTTTGGTTGATTTGGGCTATTAATTGATTCCCTTCAAAATCAATTTGGAAGTTTATAAAATGTAAAAATTAATAGATTGATTTCGTAATTCATACCTTTGAGCTAATTGCTTAGGTTTCGATTAGGATTAATCCTTAATAAGTTGAATTTGATTTGCCGTGCCCCTGACTTCTACGCCTAAGAATCTAGGTGATGGAGATCATAAGGACCATTGTCAGATGTTAGGAGCGGATGCTCTTATGGATGCACTCCGTATAAACGGAGTGGATACTATTTTTGGTTATCCGGGGGGGGCAATTCTTCCTATATATGATGCTGTTTACAAGGCCGAACAACAAGGTTGGTTAAAGCATATTCTTGTTAGGCATGAGCAGGGAGGTGCTCATGCTGCAGATGGTTTTGCAAGAGCAACTGGCAGAGTAGGTGTTTGCTTTGGAACGTCTGGTCCTGGTGCGACAAACCTTGTTACGGGAATAGCTACTGCTCAAATGGATTCGGTTCCTTTAGTTGTTATTACAGGGCAAGTCCCAAGACCAGCTATTGGCACAGATGCTTTTCAAGAAACTGATATTTTTGGAATAACTCTTCCCATTGTTAAGCATTCTTGGGTTATAAGAGATCCTTCTGAGATTGGATCAGTTGTTGCACAGGCTTTTTTAATTGCTTCTTCTGGCAGACCTGGCCCTGTCCTAATAGATATCCCCAAGGATGTTGGCCAAGAATTATTTAATTATTTGCCAGTTGAGCCCGGGTCAATAATTCCCCCAGGATTTCAATTACCAAAACCCCCTCAAGAAGAATCTATTCGTGATGCTTTAGATCTAATCCAACAATCTGATCGACCTCTTCTGTATGCAGGCGGAGGGGTTGTTTCATCTGGCGCTCATGAAAGTTTATCGGCATTTGCCAAACGACATCAAATACCAGTTACCACAACTTTGATGGGGAAGGGTGCTTTTAATGAAAGAGAACCTCTTTCCGTTGGGATGTTAGGAATGCATGGAACTGCATATGCAAATTTTGCTGTTACTGAATGCGATTTATTGATAGCTATTGGCGCTCGTTTTGATGACAGAGTTACAGGGAAATTAGACACTTTTGCCCCAAGAGCAAAAGTGATCCATTTCGAAATTGATCCAGCTGAAATTAATAAAAATAGATTTGCAGATGTCGCAATCCTTGGTGATTTGAGATTGAGCCTTGAAAAGTTGTTGCAATTGAGCAGAAAAAAAGATGTAAGGCCTAATACTTCTGAGTGGTTAAATTTGATTGATAAATGGAAGAGACAATATCCACTTTTTGTTCCACCTGCAGAGGGGGAAATTTATCCTCAAGAAGTGTTGATAGAAATTAGGGATTTGATCCCAAACGCATATGTCACAACTGATGTTGGACAGCATCAAATGTGGGCGGCTCAATATTTAAGAAATGGCCATCGTCAATGGATTAGTAGTGCTGGATTAGGAACTATGGGTTTTGGAATGCCAGCGGCATTAGGTGTTCAAATTGCCTTGCCTGATGAACAAGTTGTTTGTATTGCAGGAGATGCGAGTATTCTTATGAATATTCAAGAACTGGGGACTATCTCTCAATATCAATTAAATACCAAAATTATTATCATCAATAATCATTGGCAAGGCATGGTGCGCCAGTGGCAAGAGAGTTTTTATGAAGAGAGGTATTCTGCTACAGATATGTTAAAAGGTGAGCCTGATTTTATGGCATTAGCAGAATCTTTTGGTGTTGAGGGTGTGCTCATAAAAGAGAGGAAGGATTTAAAACCAAAATTATTAAATGCTTTTAATCAAATAGGGCCCAAACTTATAAATATCCATGTAAGGAGAGATGAAAATTGTTACCCAATGGTTCCACCTGGTAAAAGTAATGCTCAGATGGTTGGCCTTCCTCCTTGTCAAGATATGGAGATCAGTTGATGTCTCAATTTTTTAATTTTGAGATAGAATTTTCATTAGACTAATCTTCCTTTGAAATGTGGAATATAGATTTTGGAAGAAAAATAGCTTTATATACCTTTCTCCTGTTTATTACTTTTATGTTCCCATTATTTACTAGTGCTGCCGAAGTTTTACAAGTAACTGATTCCTCTACCCTCCTTATTGGAGATCAAAATAGAACTTATACCGTAAAAATAGCTTGTTTAGAAGTATCTCCTTCTAAAGATAAATCTGTAATTGCTTTCCTTAGATCTGAATTACCTAGACACTCACGTGTTAATTTGAGACCGAAGGGGGCTAAAGATGGTGTTTTGATTTCCAAGGTTATATCTATAGAAAATAAAAATGATATAGGAGCGCAAATTGTTTCTAAAGATTTAGCAAGATCTACTTGCTAAATTCTTTCATTGGAAACAATACAACTCCATTGGATATTTTTTTCTTTGTCTCTTCTGTAAGAATAAAAAAGATCCTTGTTAGAAAAGGTACAGGTTTTATTTATATCAATTTGATTTGCGCTTAAACCTTCTTTCTTTAGTTGTGTTAAAGCTAAAAGTCTTATATCTAAAAGGAACTTTCCCTTAATAATATCTTCTTTTACTATACCAAGGTTAATCATTTTTTTAATCGGTTGTTTAAAATCTTTTCTTAAATCTTTTTTGGATTCAATTGTATTAAAGACCCCCAATACAATTTCTTGATTTACCTGATATTTATTTTGGCTTATTGATGGACCTAGAATTACAATTAAGTCTTCTAGATTTGATCCAAGTAATTGCAACTTCGATAATGTTTTTTTTAATATCTTTAGTGATAAGCCTTTCCATCCGGCATGAACTGCAGCTACTTGTCCTGTCCTTTTGTCGGCAAATAGAATTGGGATGCAATCTGCAGTGTATACCCACAAACTTTGAGAATTGTTAGTACTTATAATTCCATCTGCGCAAGGCCAAGGTTTGTTAATAGCTTTATATGCTTCTAAAATATTGTTTCCATGAATTTGTTTTGCAATATGAATACTGGATTTCTTTGAAATTAACTTGACTAATGATTCTGGTCCTTGATCTTTTCTTCTCTTAGCAAAAAAAGCATGCTTGAAACCATATTTCAATAACCTTAAAGACTGAAAATATCTTTCATCAAAATTTGTTATCCAATCTTTTTGTATTTG
>CETG01031743.1_pt1 | contig 23311 bp, 15 predicted proteins | sample 361471 | NCBI WGS metagenome assembly CETG01 (sample SAMEA2622696, study PRJEB7988) | marine metagenome | isolation source: saline water (ENVO:00002010), including | reverse complement strand
GTTTTGCTTGTATTAAATAAAGAGCAAAGAGGCTATATAACTCCTACCGAGTTTAATAGTTTAGGTACTCAAGTGCAATTAGAAATATTTGAAAAATATTTTGAAGATATTAATCAATTAATAAGAGTACCTCAAACAGATACTGATTATGCAGATAGAGTAAAAAATATTGATGAAAAAATAAATATATTTAAAACTGTTGGTGATGCTGTATACATTTCTACAACTACTTCAGGTGGAACTAATACCATAACTTATTGGGAATTACCAGCATTAAACATGTTCGGTGAAGAAGTAGTTTTTCATCGACTAGGTTCTGTTATATATAATGATGAAGTTGAAGTTCAAAGATTAGATAGAACTGAATTTTATCAAGTTAAAAAATCTCCCCTTACTAAACCTTCAAAAACTTTTCCCGTTTATCTTTTCGAGAATAATAGATTATATGTTCAACCAGAAAGTATTATAACTCAAGGAGATATAAAAGTAGATTATATAAGAAAACCTATTGACCCTATTTGGGGTTTTACCGTTGGAACATTAGGTCAATATATTTATAACGAAGATCCTTATAATGTAAATACTATGCCAACTGGTTCTCGTAATTTTGAATTACATGGTTCAGAACAAACAAACGTTATTTTACAAATATTAAAATATGCTGGTATTATAATTGAAGATCCTCAAATAGTACAAGACGCAGCTCAACAAGTTGCTATAAACGAACAAAACGAAAAAATATAATAGATAATGGCACAACCAGATGGAGGGTTAATTACCGAAAAAAATTCGCAATATTATGCAGGAGCTCAAATGTTTATTGCTACAGCAAATCAAACAACTTTTACTGCAACTTTTAATACTGATATAACTTTTGGAAGTTACGATCCTGCATCTCCAGATTATAATATAAATAATTTTAGATTATATACAAGTTTAACAGGAAATCCAGGGACATTTACTGAATACACTACAACTTATAGTGTTTTAAGAAATGTTTTTACACTTCCCGCTCAAGCTGAAGGTACTTATTTAGTTATTCAATTATTAACAGAAACTGGAGGCCAATTTGGAAATAAAGATGCTTATGGTAAAGTTACACAAGAAAATTATAATAGCTATGCTTATATTAAAGTAGAAGATTTAGTTAATAATTTTTTAGTGGCATATGTAGGAGAAGGAAAACTTATTCCTAGTGTAAAAAGAACTGATGTAATTTTTCACACTAAAAGAGCATTACAAGAATTTAGTTATGATACTTTAAAAAGTATAAAATCACAAGAGTTAACTATTCCTTATCATTTAAGTGTTCCAATACCTCAAGATTATGTAAATTATGTAAATTTATCTTGGGTTGATGATGTTGGTATAACTCATATAATTTACCCTACAACTTTAACTACAAACCCATACACTAAACCTATTCAAGATACTGAAGGAATTCCCACTCAAGATAATTTAGGTCAAAATTTAACAGGCACATCTATTACAGAAGAACGTTGGGATAGTCAAAATACAGAATTATTACAAGAAATAAGAGATGATATTACTGGAAGATTAATAGCGGATGGATTATATGGATGGTATGGTAATTGGTTTTATGGTTATGGTCAAAGATATGGTATGCAACCTGAGACTTCTCAAATCAACGGTTGGTTTACTATCAATGAAAGAAATGGAACTTTTGGGTTTTCAAGTGATTTAAAAGATAAAATAATAGTTTTAGAATATATATCTGATGGACTTTCGTATGAAAAAGATATGAGAGTACCTAAATTAGCTGAAGAAGCTGTTTATGCTTACATAAGTCATGCTATTTTAGCTAGCAGAATAAATCAACCTGAATACATTGTTCAGCGTTTACGAAGAGAAAAGAGCGCAAAATTACGTAATGCAAAAATAAGATTATCTAATATTAAATCTAAAGAATTCGTACAGATAATGAGAGGTAAATCTAAATGGCTTAAATTTTAAATAAATGGCAGAAGCTAAAAATTCTTTTATTAAATCCAAAATGAATAAAGACCTGGATGCCAGGTTATTACCTAATGGTGAATATCGTGAAGGAATTAATATACAAGTAAGTAAATCAGAAGGTGCCGACGTTGGAGCGTTAGAAAATGTTTTAGGCAATCAAGAACTTGTTGATCTTAAAGCTAAAAGTGGTTGTAATTGTAATTTAACTACAATAGGTTTATATACAGATGAAGTTAATAATAATATTTATATATTTTTAACAGATTTTAATGAAACATTATTAGATGGATATAATTTTCAATCTTTTAATTACTCTCCTTCTGCAAATAATTATATTTACTTATATAATACTTCTAGTAGAGAAACTATCGAATTAGTTAGTGGTGCTTTTTTAAATTTTTCTACTACTCATCCTATAACTTCTGTTAATTTATTAGAAGGAATTTTATTTTGGACTGATAATAGAAACCAACCTCGTAGAATAAACGTACAAAGTGCTGTTGATTTTTCTCCTAATTATTATACTTCAGAAGATCAAATTTCTGTAGCTACTTATGCTCCTTTTCAACCTATTGAATTATATCATAGAAGAAATGGGGCTTTTATTGTTAATCCTGAAGATAGTTCTACTTTTTCTTGGAATGATAATGTTGTTCCAGTTTGGTATAATGGTGGTTCTGCAGTGGTAGTAGATGATCCTTTAGGAGTTGCAAATAAAGCAGGGCAAAATAAAATTTTATTAGCTGCTGATAATAGGTTTGGATTAGCTCAAGAATTAGATGTAGAGAAAACATTAGTTGGATCACTAGTTACAGCTGCTGATGCTAGTGGTTTACCGATATCGCCAGATCCTATTCCAGCTAATACTGCTTTACAAAGTTTTTCTAATGGTAATGAAATTGCATTAATAGATCGAACAGCTCTTCCCGGATCTGAAAATCCAGTTAATTTAACTCAAGATATTGCGCCGGGTAGTATAATTTATTTTAATCAAAATTTAAATCCTATAACTTTAGGGGCTTTAGGTACCGATAATTGGGTTACAAGCATGGAGGATGCTAGTTCTCCTATGAATCCTGGAGGAAGTTATAATTCAGGGTATCCTGGCCTTACAACAAATCCTAATTATAATCCCAAATTTAATGGAGATCCTGACTTTTTAGAAGATAAATTTGTAAGATTCAGTTATAGATTTAAGTATGAAGATGGTAATTATTCTATAATGGCACCTTTTACTCAACCTACTTTTATTCCTAAACAAGATGGTTATTTTTTAGGTGCAACTACACCTGTAAGCATGACAACAGACGAGCAGGCCACTTATAGAAGTACAGTAGTTGGATTTATGGAAAATAAAGTTAACAATATATTTTTACAAATTCCTTTACCTTTAGATAAAGATAATAATGGTATACAAGCCTCTAGTTTAGGTTCTGAGTTAAAGATAAGTGAGATAGAAATTTTATATAAAGAATCTGATAGTTTAGCTGTTCAAGTTGTAGATGCTATACCTAAAGATGGTGAACAAGGTTTTAATAGATTTGGAACAGCTACTATAATAGAATATAATTATCAAGGTGATAAGCCTTATAAAACTTTACCCGAAAACGAACTAGTTAGAGTATTTGATAAAGTTCCAGTTAAAGCACATAGTCAAGAAATAATTAGTAATAGATTAGTTTATAGTAATTTTCAAGATAAACACACTCCTCCTGATTCTTTAGATTATAACGTAGCAGTTTCAGATAAATATGACGTTTTTAGAGCCGACGATCCTACTGTTCCTAGGCCTATTGAAAGAACGGTATCAAGAGAATACCCTATGCATACTGTTAAACAAAACAGAAATTATCAAGTTGGGGTTGTATTAGCAGATAGATATGGTAGAAGTTCTACAACAATATTATCATCGGTAAGTACACAAGCTATAGGTGAAAATGATTTAACTTTATTAGGAGATACAATTTATTTTCCATATAATAATGTTTCTAGTACAGATAAAACTAAAAATTTAATACAAAAATGGAGAGGAGATTCTATAAAAGTATTATTTAATAAACCTATTGATGAAGAAAGACCTCCTAACTCAACAACTGGTTGGCCTGGTTTGTATAATGGAGATCCAACAGATGAAAATTATAACCCTTTAGGATGGTATTCTTATAAAATTGTAGTAAAACAAACTGAACAAGAATATTATAATGTTTACTTACCAAGCATTATGAATTTTTATCCTAATTTAACAGCGGCTCAACAATCTACAGATGCACCAGACCCTGTTAATACAGTATCTTTTATTACTTTATTGAATGATAATATTAATAAAGTTCCTAGAGATTTAACAGAAGTGGGACCTGAACAAAAACAATTTAGAAGTTCAGTACAACTTTATGGAAGAGTAGCTCCTCACGCAAACGCTACACCTACATATAATTATCAGTTTAATCCTGTTAATGCTGCTACTAGAATTGCTATACCAGATACGGTTTCAACAATATCAGATCAAAACGATATGTTTGACAACACTTCAAATGTAAAGTATGGTTCTATATATCAAACAGTGTCAAATCCATTATTAGCTAGAATATCTATTGCTAGTAATGCTATTGGTACTGAGTCTAAAACGAGTGAAACAGATGCTCAAACTATTTGGTTGGGTGTTTATGAAACAGATCCAGTAGAATCTTTAATAGATATATATTGGGAAACTTCATCAAGTGGAACAATCGCAGAATTAAATGAAGCTATTAAAACAGGTACTTCGGGAATTAAAAATTTTACAACTGATGATCCGGCAGATATTCAAAATAAAAAATGGACATTTAATTTAGCAGAAGATATTAGTCCTAGTGATTATTGTACTGCAACTTATTCTAGTGGTGTTTATACTGAATTAAGATTTTATCCTTATACTGAAGATGCAAGTGGTGTTAGAGCAGCTGTTATAAGTAGTGATATAGATTTAAACTCGGGTTTTTGGGTTATTAACGGTAGTGGAAACGATGTAACAGATAAGTTTGTTTTAGAAAAATATGCAGGTAACGGTGTTAATACTCCTGATAAATATTCTATAAAAATAGCTTCTAATACATTCTTTTACTATAGTCCTAACTCTTATATTGAAGATTCATTTACATTTAATTTTAATGTAACTAATAACGACTCTGGTAATCAAAAAGGTATATCTACTCAAATAGCTCTTACAGAAAAATTATTAAATATAGCTCCTTCTATTACTTGTCCTCAAGATGGTATTGTAGTTGAACCGGGTGCTTCACCAGTTTTTAGTTTTGAAGGTGTAAACGGTAGTAATGATAATGCACGAAATCAAGAAGATTTAACTTGGAGTATTACATCTCAAGACCCTTTAGAACCTGATAACGGGATTCCTGAATTAATTATAGATCCTACAACAGGTGTTGTTACAGATCCTACAGGTACTTTAAACACTCCAGTTAATTTAACAATAGCTTTAAGAGATGCTGGAACTTTAGAAACTACAATGGCTAGTAGTGGTGGCCCTGGTGGTGATCCAGTAGGTACTTGTGCTCCGGGTGTTACAGGAAATACAGGATATGAAACAACAGCTTTAAATGCAAATTTTGGCAGCACTAAAAATATGTGCATAAACGAAGCTTCTGAATCTTCTGGTTTTTATTGGGCAAATCCTAGCACTGGAAATACTAGTCCTGTTACCACTTCTCCTTTACCTGGTTATGATGATAACATGAGAGAACCTGTCAGTGGTTTAGATTTAGGAACTACTTTACCAAATTCAAAATTAGCTAGTGTGAGCACTTGCTCAGGTTGGAGTTGGAAAAATACAAATAGAAACCCACAGGTTACTATGAACGGAACAAACTCTGGTTTAGGAACTGATGTAGTTCAAGGAAGATCTGATTGTGCAACTAATGTTATACCAGTTCCAGAAGGTCTTACAGATGGTAGTGCATATATTATTTTAGATTTTGAATTAGGAAATTATGATTCTCAAGGTAATGATAGACCAGCAGTTATTTGGCCTACTTATTTACAATATAGAGAAAACACAAATTCAGCTTGGCAGAATGCTACAGATATTGAAGGTAATGAAATAAAATTTGGAGGAGCACAAGCTAATACTTATTATAGATCGGAAAGTGGAATTAGTTATGGTGGTTCTGGTTTTGTTCAACCATCAGGGTTTCCTTTAACCGGTGTTAAAGATAAACTTTCTTCAGCTATAACTTCTGAAGGAACAGCGGGTCCAGATAAAACAGATTGTTTTGAGTCTTGGTTAGAGTCTAAAGAAAATCAAGGAAATTGGCCTTTAGTAAGTATTGGAAGAAAACTATTTGTAGTTGGAAAAAATCAAGCTTATAGAGAACCTAGTGGCAACGCACCAAGTAATGCACCTGACAGGTTTGGAGAATATAGATTAATTACTCGTTATCCTTATGGAAATAATATTTCACCTACTAACTCAACATCTGTAACAAATCCTAAAATACCTACTTTAGATACATTTAATTGCCCAAGTGGACCATATGAAGGATATCAAAATGCGAAAGCATATCAAAAAGTTTATTTAAGTTTTGGAGATTTTTATAATCCAACTCAACTTGAGTCTAGGTACAGTAATGGGGTTGGTTCTAATGTTACTCCACCTGCATCTTTTGAGTATAGAATAAATACAAACCCTGCAGATACTAAAGAAGAAGCAGCTGGTTTTCATCCAAGTGTAAAAGTTCATGCTAGAGAATGGTCTTTTAAATATGTTTCTCAATTTTATCACGATCCAGAGTTAACTTTACCTTGGTCTCCAGGTGCTACAAATAAATGGTTTGCATACAGAGGAAAAGTTAATGGAGAAGGTACTTTGAATGTAGATTGGGGAAATGAATACGCATCCACTAGATTTGGAGCACCAATCTATACTTGTTCTACTTGTCCAGGAGGAGGTGCTAATACTATAATTGGATCTGGAGATAATTCTAAAAACTCTTCAGTACCCGTAAGGCCACGAGATATGAAATGGGTTGCACAATTTGATAATTTAGGTAAAAAAATAATCCAAACAGCTGAACCGTGTGTTGGGGATATAGATCAAAATACAGGAGGAAATAATACTCAATGTAATAAGCCTGCTCAAGCCTATCAATTTGGTGTATTACAACCTATTCGTGTTGATGGTAATACTTTAAAAATATTACAAACTCAATCTGGTATAACAAATAGTAGTTTCTGTAATTTACAGAACTTATGGAGTAAAATAACTAACGGTGCGCCTTTAAGCCAAGGATCTAGACAAATACAAACAGTAGGGGAACTTAATTTTCACTCATCTAATCCATGTTATGATAAAGTTGGTGGGGCTACTGTAACTGGAGGAACCGCAACTTATACTCAAGGAGATCCAGATGGACAATTTATTACCATTACAGGTAACAGTGTTAGTGTAAGTCCTATTCCAGCTGGAACCCCAATGAATAATTATCTTATTCAAGATATAGGTTTAACTCCTTGTTAAGGTAATAATATAAATAAATATGCAATAATAAATTATGGCAGCAACAGTTGAAGTAAAATTTTTTAATAGCTTTATATTAAGAAAGACGTTAAATGATGGAACTAATCCAGCTCCGGCAGAATGGAATGGGTCTAGAGGAGATCTTACATACCCTGCGATAAGTGGTAATCCTGATAATGAACAAGATTGGGCAGTTGAAGAGGCTAGAATAAGAGGTGGGTATAACAACACATATTGTGGTCAAGGGGTTAAAGCTTATTTAGTAGAAGCTAATCCAAAAGCTTCAACTAGAATTAATTCAATGATTTATTCTGGTATTTTTAATGCTAGAACAGGTATTAATGATACAAATGTTTTTTCAGTAGGAGAAGATATTACTAAAAGCGTAGATCCAGCTAACGGTAGTATACAAAAACTTTATGCCGAAGATACTAATTTAATTATATTCCAAGAGAAAAAAGTAAGTAGAGCTTTAATAGATAAAGATGCTATTTACTCAGCAGAAGGAAATGCAACTGTAACTTCTGGGCCTAATGTTATCGGTCAAGTACAAGCTTATGTAGGTAATTTTGGGATTAGTAAAAATCCTGAAAGTTTTGCAGTATACGGAAGAAGAAAATATTTTACAGATAAAGATAGAAATGCAGTAATGAGATTATCTCAAGATGGTCTTACTGAAATATCTAATTATGGTATGATTGATTTCTTTAGAGATCAATTTGGCACTATGGGTAACGGGAAACTAACTGGTGGTTGGGATATTTATAATAAACAATATGTTTTATCTATACAACCTGAGGATAATTCTGTTCCTTATAAAACATTATCATTTGATGAAACTGTACAAGGATGGACAAGTTTATATACTTATAAACCAGGTATGATGTTAAGTTTAAAAAATAAATTTTATACTACAGGACCATCAAGTGTTGCTGGAACAGATAGCGCTAGTTTATATCAACATTATATAACTAATCAAACAAGGTGTCAATTTTATGGAATTAATAATGATGCTTCTATAGAATTTATCTTTAATCCTAACGTAAGTGTTTCAAAGGTATTTAAAACAATTAATTACGAAGGGAGTAATGGTTGGGAAGTAAACAGTTTTGTTTCTGATTTAACAGGTATAGGATATGTTAATACAGATTTTGAAGGATCAAATACTGTAAATACTCAAGATACTATTACTTCTATCTATAGTTATAATGAAGGTGCATATGATAATTATGGAAACCAATATGCTAATTTAAATAGTAATCCTATTACAGCAAATACTACTGCTTTAATTCCACCTATTAATAGAGCTGGTTTTGATAGAAAAGAAAATAAATATATGGCTAATTTAGTTAATAATAGTGTAGCAACCCCAGGAGAAGTTATATGGGGAAATAAAATGACCGGTATTAAAGGTTATTATGCAACAGTTAAAATCTCTACTGATACATTAACCGATCCTGGAGGTATGAAAGAATTATTTGCTGCTTCTACGGATTATGTCGAATCATCATATTAATAATAAAAATGGCAGAATTAAGCGAAGATACAAAATTTAACATAAGTATAAAAACACTTATAGGCATAGGAGTAGCAATATTTACATTAGTAGGTATGTGGTTTGCGCTACAAGACGATATAGAAGAAGCTAAGAAACTTCCAGAACCTCCTATATCAAGAACCGAATATGATCTTAAAGACGAATTAATTCGTGAATCAATTATGAATACCGAAGACAAAGTAAACGAAAATGGAGATAAACTAGATAAAATTGAAGAAAGATTGTATGATTTAAATAACAATACAAAAAAGAAAAGATAATGAAATATATATTTACTTTAATATTACTATTAATTTTAACAAGCACAACAATTCAAAATCCACCAATCCAATTATTACAAATAAATGCGGAGTGGAACACCCGTAATGATGTAAAATTAAAATTTCCTAAAGATTATAAAGGATATAGAATATCCATTGATTATGCTTTATTAGAAAATCAAGGTCCAGAATTTAAAAAAAGTGTAGCTGGACAACCTTTACCTATAGTAGTATTAAGAGTAGGTGGTCAAACTAAATTTCAATGGACTGCAGATTTATCTTTTAAATTAAAAATAACACAAGAAGAAGTAATAAAAACTATAGATAAAGTTTTAAAATTAAATTAAATGAAATTCAACATTCGTAAACTTACAGAAAATGATTGGGATACGTTGGTATCTTGGTGGGAGGCATGGCCTAAATGGAATACTCCTGCGCAAGATTTTTTACCAGATAATGCCACTAGTGGATTAATGATAGAAAAGAATAATATTCCTATTGTTGCTGGGTTTTTGTATTTTACAAATTCTTCAGCCGTCTTACTTGAATGGATTGTATCAAATCCTGATTATAAAGAAAAAGACAAAAAAAAAGCAATAGAAACTTTAGTTTCTTCTGCTGAAATATTTTGTAAAAATAATGATAAAAAATATATGTTTTCAATTGGAAGAAATAAATCTTTACTCAATATACATAAACAATTAAATTGGACAGTAGATAATGATCCATCTTATGAAATGATTAAAAAAATAACTTAAAATGGCAGTAGCAGCAACAACAATATTTGCCGGTGTTAGTGCATTAGCATCAGTAGGTTCAGCAGTACATGGTGCGGTAAGCGCTAATAAACGACAGCGAAGAGCAAATCGTAAAGCAAAAACCTTAACAAAAAAATTAGAAGGTTTAGAAGCTTCTCGACAAGAAATTATAAATCCATTTGATAATGTAACTAGTTTATCAGATATGATATATGATGTAAGTGATGAGCTTTCTAATCCTTATAACAATCTATCAGTTGCGACTCAAGCTGCAGAGTTTCAAGCTGAAGAAGCAGACATTGCGTTGGCTAATACTTTAGATGCTTTACAGGCTAGTGGAGCATCTGCTGGAGGGGCTACAGCTTTAGCTCAAGCAGCTTTACAAAGTAAAAGAGGTATTAGCGCAAGTATAGAGCAACAAGAAGCTCAAAATGAAAAACTAAGAGCTGACGGAGAACAAAAGCTTCAACAAGCAAGGTTTGGTGAAGCTAAAAGAGTACAACAAGCTCAATATGGTGAGGCTGGTAGAATTCAACAAGCAGAAGTTGCTGGAAGAAGATATGAATGGGAAGCAAGAGAACAAAGAGAAATGGAGGAATTAGATAGAGTTCAAGCCCAGATTACAGGACAAGAACAAAAAGCTGCCTCTGCTAGAGCAACTAAAGCAGGTTACATAGATGCCGGCATTGGAGCTGTAGGACAACTTGGTGCCGAGGTAGGTAATATAGCTAATGAATGGGATGCTGGAAGTAGAGGATCCAGTAGTCCTAAATAAATTAATTTTAAAAAATATATAATATGCCAGTAGTAAGCGGGGGAACATATAGAAGCCCTTTAACAGTTATCGATAACGAAGCAGATCAGATTTATATAAATGCTATAAATAAAATTACTGCAGCTGGTGCTGCGCGTGCACAGAAAAAAATAGATCAAGAAACAGAAAGACAAAAAGCTGCTAATGAACAAATCCAATGGACTATGGATTGGACAATGAAACAGCAAGATAAATATTTAGATCAATTAAAAAAAGCTGGTAATAACAACCCTCAATTAGCCTCTATGTTTATGGAGCAAATAAACATGATGGGGGATTATGCCGGGCGTGCAAGACAAGCTTCTACTCCTGAAGAGCAAAGAGCACTTTTAAATGAAGTTGGTTTGTTTAAACAAAGATTAAGTGCTGGAGCTGGTTCAGTACAATTAATGAATGATGCTTTAACTACTTTTAATGAAGACGCTCAAGGAGCTCTTAATACAGAAGGTAATTTAAATTTAAGTAATCCAGAAGCATTGGAATGGGCTAAAAAAATGGCTATAACAGCTGGAAGAAACCCCGGTAATATGACGTGGTTTATAGATAAAGATGGTGATTGGGCAGTAAGACACGAAGGTCCAAGATTAGAAAAACCTACTGAAACTAAAGCTGATGTATTTTTTGCATATGATCCTGGTACTATACCGGAATACACAAAAGATATAAAAGAAGTTTTATATGATAAATTAAAACTTATAGATGAAAAAACAGGTAAAGTAGCTGATCAGTATTTAACCGGGCAAATGATTGAAGGTAGTTTTGTTCCTACTGCAGATTATATAGATGAAGGTAATGGTATGATGCGAGAGGTTTTTCTTACTGATATGAAAAAAGTAGCACAACAATTAACTCCACAATTAAACCCTATTGCAGATGCTTATGCTACTGATTATTATGATGCTGAAGGTTTTTATGATAGTCTTCCTAAAAACATTAAAGAAAAAATAATGAAAGAACAAGGGATAGGAGAAGATTTAAAAGTAGGTAATGCTCAAGGAACTAGATTAGATCAAAAGTCTTTACAAGCTGTAAGACAAGGATTGTTATTAACAGCCTTACCTCTTGTTACTAAAGTAAGGATGGGTAAAAGTATGAAACAACCTAAAGTTTCTGGTTCAGGCGCAGGTTCTGGTTCAGGTTCTAATAATAAAGGTTTATCAGTAGAAGCTAATAATTTTATTAAAGAAATACAAAATACTCCTATTGAAGAAATTGTACAACAACTTAAAAATTTAGACCCTACTGGCACACAAAAAGTTTCATATAATAAAAGTAAAAATCAAGTAACAATTGATGATACAGGAACTGAAGGTGGTGGAATAATGGTATATGACTTAGATAATATAAAAGATTTTGACGTAGAAGCTATTACTGCAGGTCAAGGAGATGCAGGTCAGTTTTTTATGAGATGGATTAGTTCTAAGTTAGGTAATACACAAAAAGAAAGAAAAATAAAAAATGAAATAAATTCTTTTTTAGCTAAACAAGAGGTTAATAAAAACGATACTCAAATTCCTTATACGGATCCTAATACTGGTGAAAAGAAAAAAGGAAAATACAATAGATAAATAATATTCAAATGGAAGAACTTTACGATCTATTACTTGCTGAAGGAGATTACACAGGTACCTTTCAAGAATTTGAAGATGATTGGGGTGAGGATAATTATAAATCTTTATATAATGAGTTAGTTAGTAATGAAGATTATATTGGAGATTTTGATAATTTTTTACAAGATTACACTCCTCCTGAAACAAACGGATTAATAGAAGCTTATACTCAAGACGATTTAAGTGATACTCAAGAAATTCCAGAAAAAGTATATGAACGTATTGAAAAAGATAAAGATGGAAATGAAAGTATTTTTATTGTAGAAAAAGGAAAAAAACAACAACTTACAGATTTAGGAAAAAAAGATTTAGAAGAAAATTATATTACAGCAATAGAAGGATGGAATAAACTAACAGCTGATGAACCAATTGATGATAAAGATTCTATAGGTAGTTTTAAAGATAAAGCTATTTATATTCAGGATGATTTAATAAAAAATAATAAATATTTAAATTTTAAAAATAAAAAAATATTAAATAAAGTAGATCAATTTTTTGAATCTAAAGGAAGTATTAGAGATCAAATTATAGAAAAATATAATTTAAACGATCCTAATGTTAGTGCTGAAACTTTAGAAGAAGCTAATCAAGATTATAACGATCAAAGAGCTGATGCTGCAGAATTAATGGCAGAAAATGATTCTTCATATCAAGCTATTTTACAAGCTATAAATAATAAAGTTACTAGTTCTATTGGAAGTGAATTAGCTCAAATACAAAGACAAAAGGGGAGATTAGAAGTAGAATTTAAAATACCTTTTACTGATCAGATTATTTACAAAGGTATAAGCGATAATTCTGTTGTTGAAGGGCTTCAAAAGTTTGGCAAACAAGTTATTCAGTCGCTTTATGGTATTGAATTAATGGGACCTGATCAAGCTTTTGGTAGAACAACCAGAGCTACAAAAGCCATAAATAGTCTTGAAAAACAATTGGAAGAAGGTGAAATAAATCTTAATGATAAAACTCCTGTTGAAATAAAAAAAATGATGCAGGGTTATATAAAAGATCCAAATATCACTGTTGGTAAAACTATAAAATTACTTAATGATGCTATTGGTGAAAGAAAAGAAGAGCAGTTTGAAACTATTACAGATATTCAAGATATAGATAAAGATTTACAATTATTTACTGAAAACAAAATATGGGAAGATGATGGTGGTGTTGATCTTACATTAAAAGAATTAGGTGGAATTGCAGGAGAACAATTACCTCAATTAGGTTTAGCTTTAGTAGCAGGAGGAGTAGGTGTTATGGCACAAGAAATTGGAGGAAATTATATAACAAATTTAAACGCAATAACTAGGCAAAAGTTTAACATACCTGAAAATGAACAGCCTACTCCAGAACAATTAATGAGTGTTATTAATAATGGTGAAGATGAAGCGGGTGTAGCAATAGCCACAGGGGCAGTTGCGGGTTATTTAGAAAAAATAAGTGCAGGAAAAATTTTAAAAGTTGATCTTAAAAAACCTATCGGTTCTATAGTAAGAGGCGAATTTAAAATAGCCGCTCAATCTTTATTAAATTCTGGAAAAGCTGTTACTGAAGCTTCTTTGTTAGAAGCATTAACAGAAGGTTTACAAGGAGGATTGAGTCAACTAGGTGAGTCTGTTGTGACTGATGAAAATAGATTTGATTTAAAAGAGTTAAGAGAACAAGCTAGTCAGGGTGCTTTAGTTGGTGGTGGAATTTCATCTTTAAAAGTAGGGGTTACACAAACTGCGGTTGAAACAAAACAAGCTGCTATGAAGATAGCTGGTGCATTAGGATCAGAAGGAAAATTGGGTCAGTTAGAAAAAAGTTTTAAATTATTAGAAACAAAAATAAAAACAGATGGAAGATTAAATCCTGAAACTGTAAATAATCGTTTAAAATCATTAGGCCAAGTAAGAAACGCTTTAAATTCAATACCTAAAGATTATACTGTAGAACAAAGAGAAAAAGCTTTACAACTTTTAATTAAAAAAGAAGATCTTAATAGACAGTTTGAAAATGTAGATCAAAGCATGGTTCCGCAAAGTATTAAAGATCAATTTGAATCTATTAATAAACAATTAGGACAAATTGCCGAAGATGCATATATAACACGAACCGTTGATATGGCCCAAAAAGAAGGTGTTGGAGAAAACGTATTAGTTGCTAAAACTAGCAAACAAGCTGATAAGTTGGCTGCAGAGAATGATATGGTTATGCAAGATAAAAAAGGACAAAGATCGGAAGGTGTAACTAGTCCTGATAATAAAACTATTATTATTGATTTAGAACAAGCTAAAAAAGTTAAAGCATTTAACGTAGCTGGTCATGAACTGCTTCATAGGGTTTTGTTTAATACATTATATAAAAAAAATAAAGAAGGAAAATTAGAAGGAACAAATGTAGCTCGTTCCCTAGGAATTGAATTAGATAAACAATTAAATAAAATAGATCCTAGTATACTAAAAAACGAATATTTAAAACAAAGGTTTAAATCTTATAAAGATCAAGGTAAAACAATGCAAGCAGAAGAAAAACTTACAATTTTATCTGACGCTTTAAGGTTAGGTGCTATATCTTTAAACGAGAACGCAATACAAAGATTTAATACTTTTTTTAGAAGATTATTTCAAAATTTAGGTTGGAAAAAAATAAAATTTAAAGATGGAAAAGATGTTATAAATTTTATATCTGATTATAATGCTTCTTTAGATAAAGGTCAATTAGGTAAAGCTATAAAAGAAGGGGCTGTTGAAGGTTTTGAAGTTATAAGAGGTAAAGATGGAATTAAAAAACTTAAAGATGATACTTCTTTTACTCAAAAACAATCCGTTTCATCTACGGATATAGATGCGCTTGTAGGACCTAAAACTGATGGTAAATATACTTTAACAAAAGCTGAATGGGATGGTGGAAAAGCGGATCAAGCAATTGTAAATTCATACGAGCGTTTACAAGGATTAATTAAAAGTAAAATACCTAGAGAAAAACCCCCTGGATTTTCTCAAGAAGATTTTGTAAGTGGTACTATAGCAGAACTTATTCCTCATATTAGAAATTTTAATCCTGAGCAAAATAATAGTTTATCTGGTTGGATTAATTCTCAATTACAAAATAAAATTGGTAATGTATTTAAAAAAGGTGAAGCTGCAACTAAAGATGTATTTGAAGCTGATGTAGCTGAAGCTAGAGGCGTTGCTGTTGAAGAAGCACCTACACCTACACAAGAAAAATCTATTAGATCAAAACTAAGAAGAGATCTTAAAATAGACAAACCGCTTATTGACAAAGTTAAACAAACTGTTAGAAAAACCTTTGGTACTAAATTACCAGAAATAGAATCTAAAGAATTTAAACAAGCATTACAAAAAGCTTATAGAACAGAACTTAAAACTCCTTTAGCAGAATTATTAGGTACTAGAGAAAATTATAAAAAATTCTTAGAAGATAATTTTGAATCTATATATAAAGCTCTACCTCAAGATATTTTAAATAAAAGATTTAGACAATTTGCAGAAGATACGGGGCAAAGAGAAAAAACCCCTGAAGGTAAAAAAATATTTAAGAAAAGATCTATTGATAAACAAGAGTTTGTAGATTACTTCTTAGGTCCAAAAGTAGGTACATCTACTAAAGGCACACGTAAAGATGCTTTAGCTGAAACTCTGGGAGAAATTATGGCTCTAGACGCTACTATGGAGGTTATAAAAGAACCTGAAGTAAAAACTAAACGTGAAGCTATTACTAAACTTCAAGATAAAAAAGTAACCAAAACAGATGAAGCTAAAATAGGTAAACAAATAGATAGAGATCCAAGCTTAAAATTTAGTATCAGCGAAGGTACTCAAGATATTCTTAATAATGCTAATTTTGATCTAGACGTTAAAGGGGTAGATGCATTATTAAATAATTATAGTTTAAATCCAGTATCTACTATTACAATTAATGAACTTAATAATAAGTCTAAAGCGCAAGTTAAATCATGGATTGATAATCAAATTAAATATATGTTTCCTACCATGCCTAGAATTGCTTTTTTTGGGCCTAGTGGAGGCACAGCTTACACCGGTAGTAGTAAAATACTAGGAACAAAATTTGGTTCTTTAAAAGATAAAAATGGCAAAACTATATATGATAAAATTGATGGTAAACGTGTAGCTAGAAAAAACCCTGTTTGGGAATATTTTGTTAATCAAGTAAAATCTTTAAATGATCCTAAAAGTCCTAATTATTTACCTAATAATGCGTTTGGAAAACCTATTATATCTAAAAAAGCAGATGTAGAATTATTTAAAATAAAAAGTTATAAAACTTTATTTAATACTCCATCTAATATTAGAAAAAATATACTAAATGGAGAAATAAAAAAGTTTAATACTAAAGTGTCTTTAATACATAAAGTTTTATGGGAAAGATTAGATAAATCTATTAGAGATACTAAAAATAAAAGTGCGCCAGCTATTGCTACTTATTTAAGAATAACTGCTAATGATACAAAGCATTGGCATAAACAAGGTGCTAATTTTGTGGGTTATTCTATAAAACCTAAAGGAACAACTAATAAAGAAGGTAAAACAACTTTATATGAGTACGAGCATGCAATGCCTGCCACTGCATCTTATATGTATTTATTAGATGTATCGTTACGGAGAGATAATTTTAAACCTGCTTATGATGCTGTTATGGATAATTATAAATTAATAGCATTAGATAAAGCTGAAAATGCTAAATTAGGAAAAGCTAAATTAGGAAGAGGTATGCCTAAAGGATGGCAATTAGGCAAAAACTTTTGGTGGCAAAGATATTTTAATGCTGAAGTTGCTAAAATTGATGGAGGTATTCCACCTTCTTCTATTATAAATGTTAATGGTAAAACTTTTGCAGAAGAATTTAAAATTGATGTGGCGGGACAACCTACTACTATAGCAATTGAAAATTCAAAAATTAAAGCTTCTAAATTTAATAATAAATCTTTACCATTAGTTGTTAGACTTAAAGGAGATTATACTAATCAAATGGTATTAGATGAAATGGCTGAACTAGATAAAGAACAGTTAATAGATCAAATGAAATTTAGTAAGTCTATAGATTTAAATAAAGATTTTAATGATATAATAGAAAATAAAACTGGTATTGGGGCTGATAAAGTTTATTCTGATGTTAAAGCTCAAGTAGTAGGGGCAAATAAAGGAAGATTTAATTTCTTTGTACCGCCATCTGCTGAAGATTTTGTAGGATTGTTATATAAAACTTTAGGTAAAGGAAAGTTAGGGGATTCTCAAATGGCTTGGTATAAAAAACATTTATTAGATCCTTTTGCTAGGGCTATGGATAATATATCAAGAGATAGAATAGCTCTTATGAATGATTTTAAAGCTCTTAAAAAAGATTTAAAAATAGTTCCTAAAAATTTAAAGAAAAAATTACCTGGTGAACCATTTACTCAAGAACAAGCGATAAGAACTTATATTTGGAATAAACAAGGTATGACCCCAGAGGGTATGTCTAAAAAAGATATAAAAGAACTTACAGACTTTGTTGAAAGCAAACCTGAATTAGTTATATTTGCTGATCAATTAATAGCATTACAAAAAGGAGATAGTTATCCTGCACCTAAATTTGGTTGGTTAGCTGGAAACATTACAACAGATTTAATAGATGGTATTAATACTATTAAAAGAGCTAAATATTTAGAACAATGGCAGTATAATGTAGACCAAATATTTACAAAACCTAATTTAAATAAACTTGAAGCTGCTTATGGTAAAGATTATAGAACCGCATTAGAAAATATATTAAAACGTATGCGCACTGGTAGAAACAGGGAATTTACCTCTGATTCTTTAACAGGTAGAGTAACAGATTGGTTAACTAATTCTATTGGCGCTATAATGTTTTTTAATACAAGATCAGCTGTTCTTCAAACTATATCAGCTGTTAACTTTATAAATTTTAAAGATAACAATTTGTTTGCTGCTGGTAAAGCATTTGCAAATCAGCCTCAATTTTGGAAAGATTTTATTACACTTTTTAATAGTGATTTTTTAGTAGATAGAAGAAACGGATTAAGATTAAATGTTAATGAAGCTGATATAGCTGATATGGCTAAAAAAGGTGGGGTAAGAGGAGTTATAAGTGAAATGCTTAGAATAGGATTTTTACCTACACAAATAGCAGATAGTTTTGCTATCGCATCTGGCGGTTCTACATTTTATAGAAATAGAGTTAAAAAGTATACTAAAGAAGGTATGTCTAAATCTGAAGCAGAGAACCAAGCTTTTATAGATTTTAGAGAAATAGCAGAAGAAGCTCAACAGTCAAGTCGACCTGATAGAATTAGTATGCAGCAAGCTGGGCCATTAGGACGCGTTATATTAGCTTTTGCTAACACTCCAATGCAATACACTAGATTGATTAAAAAAGCCGCTAGTGATCTTAAGAATGGCCGAGGAGATACAATAACCAATATATCTAAGATATTGTATTATGGATTTGTACAAAATCTATTTTTCAACGCTATGCAACAGGCTTTATTCGCTATGGGCTTTGGAGATGAAGAAGAAGAAACAGAAAAAAGAGAAGAAAAATATGCTAATATAGTTAATTCTATGGCAGATAGTATACTAAGAGGTGCTGGTGTAGGTGGTGCTATATTTTCAGTATTAAAAAATACAGCAATTAAATTAAATAGAGAAGCACAGAAAAAATCACCTAAATTTCAAGATGTATTAACTAAAGAAATAGCACAATTATCTCCTCCTGTATCTTCTAAATTAAGTAAATTAAGAGCAGCAGGTAGAGCTTATTCTTGGAATAAAAAAGAAATAATAGAAAAAGGATTTTCATTAGATAATCCTGCATACTTAGCAGCGGGTCAAGTGATAGCTGCAACTACAAATGTTCCACTTGATAGGGCGTTTAAAAAAATTGACAATATAAGAAAAGCCAGTAGTTCAGATTACGAAGCATGGGCTAGGATTGCTATGCTTGCTGGATGGTCTGACTGGGAATTAGGTGTTAAAAAAGAAAAACCTAAAATTAAATCAGTTAAAAAGAAAAAGAAAAAAACAAAAAAGAAACCTAAAAAAAGATTTTAAATGAAAATAGCAAATGGCGTAGCCAAAGAATTAAGACATTATGTTGGAGCGATTGGTATATTTTTATTAGTAATAGGTATACTAGTTTTCTTATCATATAATGAAATACCCAACATGAATAAAGACGTGGTGGTATCTATAATAGGAATGATAGTTGGGTCTTTATCGGTTGTTATAATGACAGTTATAGGTAGAAACCCGGACGAAGTCAATGAACTTAAAAAACAAAATGAAGGTTTAACCTCTAAAGTAGATCATCTTGTCACACAAAAAGATGAACTAGAAAAAATGCTTATTAAAATTCAAACAAACATGATAGATCAATTAACATTGTTAGGCGCAAACGCATTTGATACTATATATAATAAAGACAAAGATTGTGTTTGTGGAGAAAACAACTGTAAGTGTAAAGGAAAATAATATGAAAAAATTTATAGATAAACTACAAGCAGCGTGGAATGCGCTATTGTATAAACTAATGTTTAAAAAATACAAATAATGCAATACTTTAACATTACCGAGTTTGATTCACCCGATGAAATGGGTAGTGGAAGAAATATGAAACAAGAAATGCTAGATAAAATAGATCTAGTACGATCTAAGTTTGATAGAGCAATCCATATAAACAGTGGTTATCGAACGAAAGAACACAATAAAAAGGTTGGGGGAAAAAAGAATTCCTCTCATCTTAAAGGTTTAGCAGTTGATATTCATTGTATAAATTCAAGAGACAGGTATGATCTTCTAAATTGTTTATTAGATGTAGGATTTACTAGGATAGGTATAGGAAATACTTTTATACATGTAGATATGGATCCTGATAAAGATCCTGATGTAGTCTGGACTTATTAAATAAAAGGGAACACGATAAAATGGGCTCCACACCCCAAAGTTCCTGTATTGAAGGGAGATCGAAAGGTCTCCCTTCTTTTATTATCCATCACAGCTAACACAACCTGGATCCATTGCTTGCGCCGCAATATCACCTCTTAATACAGATTCAGTTCTCATATAATAAAGCGTTTTAACCCCTTTTTTCCAAGCATCTATATGAACTTTATTTATCCATTTAGGTGGAGCTTCTGATGGAAAAGCAAGATTTAAACTTACTGATTGATCTATATATTGTTGTCTTAAACCAGCTTGATTAACTAACTCTAATTGATTTATTTCTTTAAACGTTTTAAAAACGTCTTTAGCTGGTATGTCGTTAGCAAGAACCACAGAATCAAGTTCATTAATGGCTTGCACTGAACCACCATCCGCCAAAATTTTATCCCAAATTTCATTTGTATTTAATTTATGTTTTCTTAAAAGTTTAACTAGTGTAGGATTTTTTCTAATAAAAGTTCCTTTAGCAGATTGTTCTGTAAACACATTAGCTGCCCATGGTTCAATGCCTGGTGATACATTACCAGATAGCTTAGAATTACTTACCGTTGGGGCTATAGCTCTTAAATGAGTGTTACGCATACCAGTTCCTTTACACCACAAAGGTTCACCATATATTTCAGCAAGTTCCATACTAGCTCTTTCAGATTCTATTTTGATTTGACTAAATATTTTTCTAGTTTCAAATTGAGCAAGTAATCCTTCAAACGGTAATCCTTTTTCTTGTAAATAAGTATGCCAACCTAAAACTCCTAATCCTAATGCCCTACCTTTTTCTGCAGATCTTACTGAATTTTCAAAACCTTTTCTATATTTAGCTCTTTGTATAAACTCTTCTAATACACCATCTAAAAACCATATAGAATCATAAATAATATTAGTGTTTTTCCATTCATCATATTTAGCTAGATTTAAGCTAGATAAACAACAAACAAAACTATGTGACTCGTCTGTATGTAAAACTATTTCGCTACATATATTGGTCATGTGAACTTTTAAAGCATTATCTTTATAGGCAGATGGGTTAGCTTTGTTGGTATTACCTTTAAATAGTATATAAGGCTCTCCAGTAGCTTTTCTTTTTTGTAACAGTTTACTCCATTTTTTTCTTGATACTGTATCTCCTGCTTCTAATCTTCTCATAAATTTATCACCTACAACAGCACACTGATGTAAATTTAATGATTGTCTATTGATATCACCTTTAGGTTCTCTAATTTCTAACCACTCTAAAAAATCGGGATGTTCTATATTTATATTAACTGAAGCTGCTCCCCGTCTAACACTACCTTGATTTGTTGCTAATATAGTAGAATCATATATTTTACAAAACGGTACTACACCATCTGAAGTTCCATTACCTGTAATTTTAGCTCCTGAAGGCCTAATCATATTCACACCTATTCCTACACCACCACCGTGTTTTGCTAACATCATCATTTCTAAATTCTTTTGGCCTATATCATTTATACTATCTGCAACATCAATTCCAAAACAACTTATAGGTAAACCTCTATCTGTACCTGTATTAGATAACACTGGAGAAGCTAAACAAAGCCAACCATTCCAAATATATTCAAAAAATCTATCAGCTAATTCAGGTTTATATAAACGTTTAGCAATAGTTTTAGCAACTCTTTTATATGCTTCACGAGGAGTTTCATTTGGTAATAAATAACCACCAGTTATAGTTTGTTTGTAAATTTCATTATTACCCCAAGAAGGATAATCTTCTCCTTTTATCCAATTATTGTTCCACATATTATTCATTAAGTATTAAAGTTGCTTTAGTATAGATACAAGAAGTATCGATATCTCCTGAATATACCGCATATAATTTATTTTCTATAAAAGTATATTGTATTTTTGTTTTCCATTTATTGTCATAGTTATATGATTTAGTATAGACTGTATTATTTTTTATTTTGGTAATTTTTTCTACTACAGCGGCATCTGAACCAAAACTAAAAGAATGTACTTCTAATATTTCATCTTCTTCATTGTATGTAAACATTTTATAAAAAAATGAATCCGGAGTGCTCCAAATGCCTTCAAAATCTCTTAGCGTTTGAGAATATACATGTGTTGAAAACATTATAATTAAACTTAATATAATTTTTTTCATAATTCTAATTTTTTTTCTTTATTATTTTTAGATTTATTATTAACAGTATCTTGATCTTTTAATTTTTTCATTACTTTATCCCATTCTTTTTCACCCATAAAAGTTTTTAATGTAGTTAAAGTTCCTTGTGCTAAATTCTCTATTCCTCCTAAATCATGAATTATTTTTCGCAGCACATTAGTAACCGCTGCCATTTGTTTTTCTAATTTATTAAATTTTTCTATTAATTTACTTTCTTTCATTTTAATATATTTTTACTTAATATAATTGGTGATGCATCTATATTGTTTTTAACCTCTATATGATTATCTTTAATTAAAATAATAGGTTCTAAATCAATAAATTGTCTACGGGTTATTTTTCCCTTACCGTCTCTTGTTATAACTTTTTTAATAAAAGTTTTTTTATAATGTTTAAGTGCGTATTCTTTTATTTTTTCTTTATCCTCCATTGTATAATATATAAATTAAATAACCAATACTTACGTTTAAATTAACTAATACTAAATTCCATTGTTTGGCAACCCAAACTTGAGGTATACATACAATACCTCCGATAACATATGTAATAGCTCCTATATTTCCGTACGAAAGAAGATATGGACTGATCATTATAAAAGCAGTGCCAAAATATCCTAATCTATTAGCTATACGTTCTTTTGCGCTTAGTCTTCTATCTTGAACTAGTAGTCTTAAAAAAGATCGTTTCCATCTAAATTCACATCTCTTACACGTTT
>CETG01168269.1_pt1 | contig 23321 bp, 24 predicted proteins | sample 361471 | NCBI WGS metagenome assembly CETG01 (sample SAMEA2622696, study PRJEB7988) | marine metagenome | isolation source: saline water (ENVO:00002010), including | reverse complement strand
CCTCGCTAGAGTCAAGAAATCAGATATGGCCCCAAAAACACCATGCCCACAATGGGGGAATTTTTTATAACTTCTCAAGTAACAGGAGCCCCTGCAGAGCTTCTCAACCTTTCTCTTAATGCAAAGGCAATTCTTCCAGAAGGTTTTGTTCTTCTAGCAATGCTTGGCACTTTAATAATTGACCTCACCGGAGAAAAAGCAGCTGTCAAATGGTCCCCAATAGTTTGTTATTGCGGACTTGGAAGCGCACTAATAGTTCTTGCGACTCAATGGAACAACACTTTGCAAGAAGCATTTCTTGGGTCATTTGTTGCCGACAACCTAGCTATTGCATTTAGAGGTGTAATAGCACTTTCGACGCTGATCTCTCTTCTTATTAGTTGGAGGTATGCAGAAAAAAATGGAAGCCCAATCGGAGAATATGCCGCAATCCTTTTAGCAGCGACACTCGGAGCGATGCTTTTATGCGGATCCACAGATCTTGTAAGTGTATTTGTTTCACTTGAGACCCTTTCTGTCGCAAGTTATTTGCTTGCAGGCTATATGAAACAAGACTCTAGAAGCTCTGAGGCCGCACTTAAATATCTTTTGGTTGGATCAGCTGCTGCTGCAGTTTTTCTTTATGGAGCCTCTTTGCTTTATGGAATAAGTGGCACAACAAACCTTCAAGAGATTGGCGAAGCTCTCATCTCTAGCCCTTCTCCATTGGCCGCATTGGCTCTTGTATTCGTTCTGGCAACAGTCGCCTTCAAGATAGCGGCAGTGCCATTCCATCAATGGACTCCAGATGTTTACGAAGGCTCGCCAACGCCAGTTGTTGCATTCCTCTCAGTTGGATCAAAAGCAGCAGGGTTTGCTTTAGCAGTAAGAGTCCTATTGGGATGTTTTAGTGCTTTCGACAGTCAGTGGAAATTACTTTTTACTGTTCTTGCAGTACTAAGCATGACCTTAGGGAATGTTGTAGCCCTAGCTCAATCTTCAATGAAAAGAATGCTTGCCTACAGCTCAATTGGACAAGCTGGATTTGTAATGATCGGGTTGGTTTGCGGAACAGAAGACGGATTCGCAGCCATGGTTCTTTATATGGCTGCTTATTTATTCATGAATCTCGGGGCATTTGCATGCATTATCCTCTTTTCTATAAGAACTGGTAGTGACAGAATTGAAGATTATGCAGGTCTTTATCAAAAGGATCCATTAATCACACTCGGATTAAGTTTGTGCTTGCTTTCTCTTGGAGGAATTCCTCCAATGCTAGGTTTCTTTGGAAAAATCTACCTCTTTTTTGCTGGGTGGGCAGATCAACAATACCTTTTAGTAATTGTTGGCCTAGTAACTTCCGTAATATCTATTTATTACTACATTTCTGTAATCAAAATGATGGTTGTAAAAGAACCTCAAGAAGCATCAGAAATAGTTAAATCGTATCCTTCTATTAATTGGGAAAAAATTGGTCTTCCTCCACTAAGAGTGGCATTAGTAACTTGTGTTTTCGTGACTGCCGTCGGAGGTATATTGTCCAATCCTTTATTTAAATTAGCTAACAGTGCAGTAACAGGGACTCCTCTTCTGCAAGAAGCCATTACCTTTGCAAGTAAAGGAACAATTGGATAGCTATTCGTATAAACCAGTTGCAACCTTAAAAAACGTAAGCAAGGTTTACGGTCAAGGTTTGCTGCAGGTAAAAGCACTAGATCAATTAAATCTAGAAATCTATAAAGGTGATTATCTTGCCGTAATGGGGGCAAGTGGATCAGGTAAAAGCACTGCCATGAATATCCTTGGATGCTTAGACAGACCCACTCATGGAAAATATGAATTAAATGAACAATCTGTTGAAGAGCTTAATGACGATGAATTAGCCGATCTACGCAATCAAGAATTAGGTTTTGTTTTTCAACAATTCCATTTACTACAGGAAGCAAGTGCTCTAGAGAATGTCATGCTTCCAATGGTATATGCATGTATTCCTATTTCAGAGAGGAAAGAACTTGCCGAGCAAGCATTAGAAAAAGTAGGCCTTAAAGAAAGAATGAAAAACCTTCCCAATCAACTATCTGGAGGACAACAACAAAGAGTAGCCATTGCACGAGCAATTATCAACAAACCATCTCTTCTACTTGCTGACGAGCCTACTGGCGCGCTAGATTCCAAGACTACGGAAGATGTGCTTAATTTATTTGATGAGCTCCATTCTATCGGTATAACACTTGTTTTAGTCACTCATGAAGACAACGTCGCTGCTCGGGCCAAAAAAATTGCTCACTTTAAAGACGGTAAAATCATTGAAATAACAACCATCTAATCGTTGAGAAGGTCAATCCCAACGCGACCAAATAATTTGTTCACCCTGTCGGCTAAGTTTTAAAGCTCCTTTTTTATCTAATCCATCTACTAGCCATTTCTTGCCAGTTTTTGAATCAATAACCTCATTAGCCCAAAGTCTTTTCTCGACTTGAAAACATAAAGAATTATTTTCATTGGTTAGTTCAACTGCTCTTTCTAACGCCAAAAGGACTTCCGCAGTCCAAAAAGCAAGAGAACATTGCACAGGCTTCAAAATCTGAGACAAGGCAATCCCTCCTGCTGGCACGGAATTAAAAACATTCATACCAACTCCTATGCATGCCAATCTTAGGGTTCCACCTCGATATATCAATCGTGGTAAAAACCCCGCTAATTTTTTTTCGCAAACCATCAAATCATTAGGCCATTTAATTTTTACAGGAATATGCATCCTCTCCAATCTTTCAGAAAAGGATAAGGCTATTGCTAATCCAAATAAACCTATAGACTGCTGTTCACGAAAATCAGGCAATGCCGCACTAACCCAAACACCTCCTAAAGGTGATTGCCAATAACGACCACGTTGTCCTTTCCCATGCTTTTGACGTGCCGCAATTATTGCTCTTGGATAATTACCTAAACAAGGTTGACCAGCCAGCCATCTGGAAAGCTCAATCTCTGTACTTGCACAGACAGGTTTCCACCTTAATTTCCAATAAGATCTTCTAGAAGATTGTGATTGAAGATAACTCGCAACCACACCTGGGGTATTTATTTTATTGAGAGTAGTCATCCCATCAAGTTCTTATGACGGTCATTATTGATGCATCACAGATTATCAATCGAACGTTTTAATTCTTCTAATTCTTCATCTACTTCTGAAACATTAACAACATCAATTTTCTCCTCCTCTGCATCACTTAAAACACTCTTCATATTTTCAGAAGGAGGCAAGGCAACAGACTCCACACCGTTCTTTAATCGAGTCCTCAACAAATTTAATTCATTATCAATATCATCATTATTCTTATTTTCTAGAGCAGAGAACTTACTTTCCAAATCAGCTCCAGTCAACTCAGCTGCAGCCTCACCAGAAGCTTCTAATAGCTCTACTTTTTCTTCCATTCTTTCAAAAGCTGCCATTGCAGAATTCCCGCCAATATTTTCAACAGCGTTATTAAGCTGCTGTTGGGCTTTCGCTGCCTGGGCTCTAGCTTTCAGCATATCTTTTTTAGTGATAGCTTCTGCAATCTTTCCTTCTAAAGAAAGGAGAGCTTTTTTAAGTTTCTCAACTTGTCCTTCTTGAGCTTCTACCTGACTTCTCAAAGAATCAGAGGATTCCTGAAAAGTTTTTTTGCGCATTAATGCTTCCCTTGCTAAAGCTTCATCATCATTTTTAATGGCAAGCTGAGCTCGTTCATACCAACTTTTAACCTGTTCGTTTGATTGATCAGCCTTTGTTAAAAGCCTCTTCTGGCTTGTTATTGCTAATGCAACAGCTTGACGAAGTTTTACCAAATCTTCTTGCATATCAACCAAAGATTGATCAAGAATCTTTACTGGATCCTCAGCTTTATTAACCAAGTCATTGAGATTGGCACGGAATAAACGACTAAATTTTTCAAAAAGACCCATATAGAAATTAATATCATCAATTCAAGGCTAGCTAGCCAAATGCAAAAAAATGCATCTAAGTTAAAGATCTAGCCATTAAAAAATATTCAAACTAAAAAATCACTTCTTTGCTTAAGAATCAGTGAAAAAAAGATTGTTTTCATCAACAAAATCTTTATCAGGCTGCTTAGATGATCTAAAAGCTTCTTGGAGGAGAGAAAGCAATCTAAGAGCTCTTTTGCAAGATTGGTCTTCCATTGCTGGAGAAAAACTTTACCCTAACTGCACACCTTTAAGCTTTAAAAGGGGGATTTTAGTTATTGGAGCGAGTCATCCCCAATGGCGCCAGGCACTTTTATATACACGCAATCAACTTTTAGCAACAATAAAAGCTGCAGGTCATGAAATTAAAGATATTCGCATTCAACAGCATTATCCAAGTGAGCGAAAAGAACTCGAAACCGAAGAAAGTATTTGGGGGAAACACCCAAGCAGATCAGATATTCATGGATTAACAACTTGTAAAACTTGCAAAAGTCCTGCTCCATCAGGCGAAATCAAATTATGGAACAAATGTATATTTTGCAGAAGAAAAGATTTATCTAATCTATAGAATTGCTCAGCACTTCAATAATAATATTCCCATTTGGCCACCAGCCAAATAATGATAAGCAGCCTCAGAGAATCCTGCCTGAATAGCCAATTCTTTTTGTACATTTCCATCGGGGAAAAACTTTAAACTATCTGCTAAATATTCAAAATGTTCTCGAAGGGCAAAATTAGACGTTACAGGAATAACAATCTTACTCAAGTAAATCTTTTGAAACCATTCATTTATTGTTCCTCTTGGAGGCCGTGCAAAGTCCAAGACCCCAGCCCTAGCATCTTTTCTCAACAATCTTCTAATTGATTTCAATCCTATTAAAGGATCTACAATATTTCTCAAACCATAGGCCATAACAGCTCCGTCAAATAGGTTTGGGGATAAAGTTGTAGTCACAATGTCTTCATTAATCCAAGTAATAGGTAATGAAGACCCTTTACCAGCTTTTTTCTTGGCAATTAAAATTGTTTTTTCAGCAGAATCAATTCCGAAAACTTTCCCTTCAGGTCCAACAAGTCTTCCTATGGACAAAGTTAAATCACCCGTCCCACAACAAAAATCTATCCAATGTTCTCCTGATTTAGGCTTTAGATAATCTAAGAGTTGCTTTTTCCAAAGCCTATGAAGACCAAAACTAAAAATATCATTGAACAAATCATATCTAGCTGATAAGTCATTAAATAAATCCTCAACTTCATTATCCGAGAAAGGTCTCATAATAAAGTAACCATAAGAAAATCAAATAATAGGGTATTAATTCTTTTAAATAAACTATAAGCGAATATGAAATTAAAAATCTTCAAGCAATTAATTAAGTCTTTACTATAAGTTATCTTCTTCAATTGGTCGAATTAACAAATTATTTGCAATTAAATAATTCTTGATCTCATTAACTGTTAAATCTCCATCATGCAAAAGAGAGGCAAGTAAAGCCGCAGACGCGCCTCCATGAGTAAAAGCCTGAGCAATATGCTTTAAGCATCCAGCACCGCCTGAAGCAATCACTGGAACAGAAACCGCTTCAGAAACTGCTTTTGTTAACTCCAAGTCATAACCATTTTGAGTTCCATCCCCATCCATTGATGTCAAAAGTATTTCCCCTGCTCCGAGTTTTTCAACTTTTTGAGCCCAAGAGACCGCATCTAATTGAGTGCGAGTTCTCCCACCATTTACAAAAACATCCCATCGCATGGGTTCTGTTTCCATTCTTCTTGCATCTATCGCCACAACAATGCATTGGCGTCCAAATCTAAGAGCTCCTTCAGATACAAGTTCGGGACTTCGAACGGCAGAGGAATTCAAACTAACCTTGTCAGCTCCTGCCCTTAAAAGCTCTGTAATACCCTCTAGCGAATTTATCCCACCCCCAACAGTAAAGGGGATTGTCACCGCCTCAGCAGTCCTTTGAACAAGCTCAACAAGAGTTGTTCTACCTTCATGGCTGGCGGCAATGTCAAGAAAAACTAATTCATCTGCCCCAGCAAAACTATATTTACAAGCAAGTTCTACAGGATCTCCTGCATCTCTAAGGCCAACAAAATTAACACCTTTAACAACCCGACCGTCCGCCACATCCAGACAAGGAATTAAACGAAGGGCAACCATTTAAATCAAGAAAGAAGACTCAGAGGAGAGAAGGCTGTTAAGGTTGCCCAACCATATAAGCGATGCAGGCAATGCCCCAGCCAATCTCTCTCACCAGAATAGGATCCAAAATCAAGATTAATCTTGATCAAGTCCGTGATCGTATTCCCCCTAATTTAATTAAACAGATAGAAACTGATCCAAGAGGAACAGTCATGGACTACAAAATGACTGATGGCACTGGTATTGGAGTGGTGATTAAACTTAGTGATGGGACAAAAAACTGGTTTTTCGAAGATGAAATCAAACGAGCATGAGGGTTAACAAGTGAGTGACGCAAGACAACTCCTAGGAATCAAAGGAGGTTCCGAAACAACAAATATCTGGAAACTGCGTTTGCAGTTAATGAAACCAATTACTTGGATCCCATTAATTTGGGGGGTAGTTTGCGGAGCCGCTGCAAGTGGTAATTATCATTGGCAAGCTAGTAATGTCCTTGCCTCTCTTGCTTGCATGCTTATGAGTGGTCCTCTCCTAACAGGTTATACACAAACTATTAACGACTACTTCGATAGAGAAATTGATGCGATAAACGAGCCCAACAGGCCAATCCCTTCCGGTGCGATTTCAATAAATCAAGTCAAGCTCCAAATCTGGGTATTGTTAATTTCTGGCATAGTCGTTGCCTATGGTTTAGATACTTGGGCCGAGCATTCAACACCAACTCTTTTACTACTTGCCTTAGGAGGTTCATTTGTCAGTTATATCTACTCTGCTCCTCCCCTAAAGCTAAAACAAAACGGATGGCTTGGTAATTATGCACTCGGTGCCAGTTATATCGCCTTGCCATGGTGGGCTGGTCAAGCCTTATTTGGTAATCTTACATGGACAACTGCTCTCCTCACTCTTGCTTACAGCTTGTCTGGCCTAGGGATTGCAGTCATTAATGATTTCAAAAGTGTTGAAGGGGACAAAGAACTCGGCCTGGACTCTTTACCTGTTGTCTTTGGCATAAAGAATGCCAGCTGGATAAGTGCAGGGATGATAGATATTTTCCAACTTCTAATGGTTGTAGTATTAATAACTATTGGCCAACACCTAGCTTCAGTAATACTTATTTTATTAATTATTCCTCAACTCACTTTTCAGGATATTTGGCTATTACGTGACCCATTAGCTTATGACGTAAAATACCAAGCAAATGCACAACCATTCCTAATCCTTGGCATGCTAGTAACTGCTTTAGCCATTGGACATAGCTCCCTAATTAGTGCGTTGTGAGTCGTCCATCATATAGATGGCTACTTATTGCAATTAGTTCATTAGCTTTTGGCTCAACAATAGCGACAGTAGAAAAATTAATAACAAAGAGAATAGATTCTTCTCTCCCTGACTCAAGTCAAGTTTTAGAGTTTAGTCGTGCAGGAACTCTAACTTTTCTGTCTAGCAAAGGAAGAGTTATTCAAAAGATAGGTCCTGCAACAAGAGAGAAAATAAACTTAGAAGAAGTACCTTTTTATATAATAGACGCGTTTTTAGCAGCAGAAGATCGTCGTTTTTATAAGCATAAAGGTATTGATATATGGAGTATCAGCAGAGCACTTTTAACTAATCTCCATCAAAGATCAATACAAGAGGGGGCAAGCACAATAACTCAACAATTAGCTAGAATTGTTTTCTTAAGTCAGGATAAAAGTTTTACGCGAAAAATCAAAGAAGCTGCACTTGCCTTAAAACTAGAACGTCAATTAAATAAAAAAGAAATTCTTGAACATTATCTCAATAATGTCTACCTTGGCTCAAGTGCTTATGGCATAGCAGACGCATCCTGGGTCTATTTCTCTAAGAGACCTTATCAATTAAACCTGCAAGAAGCAGCTTTAATTGCGGGACTTGCACCTGCCCCCTCATTATATTCACCATTAGTCAATCCTCATCTAGCCATTAAACGTAGAAGTATTGTTCTTCGCAAAATGGAAAGAGAAAAATTCATTTCTCAAGAGGAATTCATCACAGCCTTAACTAGTCCTCTAAAACTCAATCCGGCAACACCAAAATATTTAAATAGTAATGCTCCATTTTTTACTAATTGGGTTTATCAAGAATTGCCTTTTTTAGTGTCTAAGGAGCAACTTGAGGTAGGGGGGCTAATAGTGCGCACTAGTATTAATCTTGAATGGCAATCAATTGCACAACAACTCATTCAAGAAAATAGTCAAGAAGGTCTTCAGGGAGCGATCGTTTCAATAGAACCCAATACGGGGCTTATTAGAGTCCTTGTAGGAGGAAAAGATTTTGAAACAAATCAATTCAATCGCGCAACTCAGGCCCTCCGTTCTCCAGGCTCAACGTTCAAACTTTTTACCTACGCTGCTGCGCTAAAGAAAGGGTTCAATCCAAAAGATATTTTTATAGATAGTCCTAAATGTTGGGATGATTACTGTCCCAAAAACTTTGGGAATAAATATCTAGGTAAAGTTTCTATTTCCGACGCCTTCAAGCATTCATTGAATATTGTCGCTGTTGACCTTTTAAATAAAGTAGGGTTTGAAGAAGTGATTTCAATAGCCAACAAGCTTGGTGTCGGCAAGAAAAAGAAACTTGGGAGATATTACCCTTTGGCTATTGGTGCGTATGAAGAGACTGTTTTAAACATGACTGCTGCTTATGCAGGAATAACAAATAGAGGTATTTATATAAAGCCAACTCCCTTTGAAGAGATAGTAGGACCAAGCAATGCCATTTTATGGGAAAGAAAATTACACCATCAAAAAGGTCAAAAAGTTTTAGAAGAAAACATTGCAGATAAACTAAATGTCATGTTAAGAGAAGCTGTAACCAATGGGACAGGGAAAGCGGCCGTATTAAAAGAAAGACAAGTAGCTGGAAAAACAGGCACTTCAGAAGGTGCCAGAGACATATGGTTTATAGGGTCGATTCCACAACTTACTACCGGAGTTTGGTTTGGGCATGACAACAATCAAGAGACAAAAAATAGTAGTGGTACTGCAGCTTGGGTATGGAAACAGTTCATGTCAAAGATCGAGAAAGATTTTCCCGTTATAAATTTCCCAGAGAGAGTCCTTGGGGAAAGGTCCCAAACAAAAAGCTATTAAAGCTAAAGCTTAAAACTAAATGAGCTCTAAAACTGCAATATAAAAACCATCACCAGAGCTTTTTGAATTAGGCCAAATTTGCTTTTGATTTAGCAATTTGAGCTTCGAAAAAGTAGAGAGGAGATTCTTGATTTGTTGACAATTCTCTTTTGGGTGAAGAGTACAAGTTGAATAAACCAAACGACCTCCAGGAGCTAATAAAGGGATTACGCTTTTTAATAATTTTGCTTGCAATAAGACAAGTTCCTCAACTTTCACAGGTGACATTCTCCATCGAGCATCAGGGTTCCTAGCCAAAGTTCCCAGACCTGAACAAGGTGCGTCAACTAATATTCTTTGAAAATATCCTTCCCAATTTGGATTTTCTTGCAATAAGTTCGACGAATCAGCATGCATCGTGTTTATTGAGTTAACGCCTAGTCGCGCGGCATTCTCTAAAACACGCTTAAGACGAGAGTGGGATCTATCTACAGCCCAGATCTCACCTTGATCATTCATCAACTCAGCAAGATGAGTAGACTTGCATCCTGGTGCGGCACAAGCATCAAGCACACGGTCATGAGGGCAGGGCTCTAACAATGGAGCCACCCATTGAGAGCTCCTATCTTGCACACACCATTTACCTTGCTTATATCCGGGCAACTTTCTTACATCTCCTGAGTAAGTATTAACCTCTAAACCATCTGGAACACCATCAATACAATTACTTTCAATCCCTACTTCATGTAATTCATTTTTGAGTGCAAGAGGAGTCGAGCAGAAGCGGTTAACTCTCAAGTCAAAAAATGGGACCTTATTAAAAGCAATTGCAATTGACTCTGCAGCGGTTTCTCCTTTCCAATGAATCAATTCTTGAGTTAACCAAATAGGCAAAGATTGTTCTTGAGCAAGACGCTCAGAAATCTTCTCTGGTAATGGAATCTCCTTGCCTGATCGATATAAACGATCCGCCGCTCGCAAAAGGCCATTAACAACTGGAGCAAGCTTAACTAGCTGACAACCCTTCGCTAACTCAACAGAAGTGTTAATTGCAGCAGATGAAGGGATTCGATCCATTTTCAAAATTTGATAAAGACCTAAATGAAGCAAAAGCCTTAACAAAGGAGGTTGTTTGTAAGATGGCTGCTTCCCAAAATAATCAACCCATGAGTCTAACAATTTCATTTGACGTATTGAGCCATAAGCGATTTCCGTTGTAAGTGCTCTATCAACATCATTGAGTGAATATTTTTTTAAAACACGGTCCAAAGCTATATCGGCATAAGCTCCTGCCGAAACAGCCTGCAAAACGTCCCAAGCTGCTTTACGCGCCAACAATCCAGACGTTGATCCTTTCAGCTTACTCAAAAACAAGGCTTCCAAATACTAATAAGCATAAAATAAAAACCTAAGAGAAGAGTTTTATGCAATATAAAATTTAGAACTGCACTCTAATTTTTCTCTTAAATATTAATTTCTTATGCATAAATAAAAAATCTCCCTAATTCAATTGCATAATTTATTGACAGACTAAGGGGCCACTCTATTCCCTTAAGAAAGTATCTAAAGATACTGGATTAATTGTCTCTGAGTTTTTTTGTAATCAACTATCATGTCCTACGAAGCAGGAAGCCGTGAATGCCGAAATTTAATTGACGCAAAAGAAAATATAATAAAAGTGATGCAATCTCTAAGTGATCTTAAAGGTCTTGATCATATTCAAAGACAATTAAAAGAAATCTATAAAGAGCTTGAGGAATTACACGAAATCAGGAGATCTAAAGAGAGTTAACTAAATCCCTGAAATGGCTCGGGATCTATCTCGATAGCAATACTTGAACCCTTTTAGGCAGTAATAAAATAATAATGATCTTGTCTTAACTACTAATTTTAGCAGTTAAGACAAGATCTACTACTTTATAGAATAAGTAAATTACTCATGGAAATATTGAAGGATGTTAGTTGCAATTAAATTAACTTCTAGGTTAGGCGATCCTATCTATGACGAGTTAAATAAATAAAGTCTTCCTCAGTATTGAGAGTGAATTAAAATTTCACTATTAAATCTAAATTGATCAGCTTATACCTCTTAGAAAAAAAATCATTTACAAATTTGACCAAATTTTGGATCCTCAAAGCATTTAGTCTCACTTGAAGAAGCCTTACCTTCTGCTTCATGTACATGAAAACTTGCTTCCACTCCTATTGAGTCATACAAATGAGCATAAGTAAATTTAACTGGACAAAAAACTCCTAAGGCTAAAAGGGTAAAAAAACATAAGTTCCTCATCAGCTTTTCTAAAAATAATTAGAAGAGCCAGCATAATCAATTCATAAGAGGTTTGTAAACGAATTCTTACTATTAACTTGTTAAATGTTCTATTTTAATATCGAATCTTAGATAGGTTTTGAAAAAGTATTTTTCTTAATCTTAGAGTTACTTCCTCAATTAATTCATGCCTCTACTACCTAAAAGGTTCAAACGTATTCAGTCTGTTCTCAACACGAGGATGGCAGACCTTACGGTTCTCCTAGAGAACGTAGAAAAGCCTCATAATCTTTCTGCTATTTTAAGAACTTGTGATGCAGTAGGAGTCCTCGAAGCTAATGCAATCTCCAAAGAAGAAAGAACCTGTACATTCAACAGCACAGCTCAAGGCAGCCAAAAATGGGTCCATATTAATGAGTACTCCACCATTGAAAATGCTGTAGAAGCTCTTAAAGAAAAGGGTTTTACACTCTATGGGACTAATCTAGATAAAAGTGCCACTGATTACCGTGAATGTAACTTCACTAAAGCTACTGCGTTTGTACTCGGTGCCGAGAAGTGGGGGATTAGTGATCAAGGCAAACAATTAATTGATCAATCTATATATATACCTATGAAAGGAATGGTTCAGTCTCTAAATGTCTCAGTTGCAGGAGCTGTTTTACTTTTTGAAGCCTTAAGACAAAGAGAAGTTAAGGGAATTACTCCTCAATTAGGGGAAGGCTTAGGTAAAGAGAAGTACAAAAACACATTATTTGAATGGTCATATCCAGATGTCGCTAAATGGTGCAAGACTAATGAGAAATCTTATCCTGAAATCAATTCAATAGGCGAAATAATTGAAGATCTACCTAGAGATATAAAAATGCGTTATTGATTAATCTTGTTCAAATTGAGTCGTTTTTATTTTCAAAAAAGTTTTCTGAATTAGTAATTACTTCAAGACCTTCACCAATAAAAGAAAAGCCTAATACTAAGCCAAACATTGCAAGCCCAGGGTAAATAGCAGTCCACCAAATACCTGTAGGCAATGCAATTAATGCCATATTTAAATCACTCCCCCATTCGGGAACAGACTCTGGCAAACCCAATCCAAGGAAACCAAGCCCTCCAAGAACTAAAACAGCATCCGCTGCATTTAGTGTTAAAAGTACAGGTACCGAATTTAAAACATTTTTTAAAAGATATTTGCGAATTATCCATATTGAACTTGCACCCATTGATTTAGCCGCCTCTATATACAACTCTGATTTCACTTGAACTGTTTGATTTCGCACTACTCTGAAGTACTGGGGAACATACACAACACATAGTGCTACAGAAGCATTTAGGATGCCTCTCCCCAGTAAGAAGGCCATAACAACTGAAAGCAATAATACTGGAACTGTATAAAGTGTCTCCATCAACAGGACTAAACTTCTATCAATCAGACCTCCAAGATACCCACTTAACATTCCTAAAGGGACACCAACTAAGACTGCAAGACTAACCGCCAAAGAAACAACCTCTAAGGCAACTCCACTACCTTTCAATGTTCTTGCGCAAACATCTCTTCCAAGTCGATCTGTTCCACACCAATGATCTAGTGATGGTGCGGAATATATAGGGGTATCCAACCCAAATTCAGGATTAGGCAATATCCCTAAATGAAGCAGGAATGGAGTCAACAAAGCAGCAATTACATAAATGGCAATTATCAGGACACCCCATCGAGACATTCGAGTAGAAAGGCTCTCTTTTGAACTAAATCTTTTAGAAATCAAAAAGTTAAAAATGAACGAATCGAATTAAAAATAATCAAAATGATAGCAGTAAGCAATTATCATTAATTTCAATCAACCTGAAAGGGGATTTAAAGATGCATCCAAAGAACCAAGGGCTCACTGTAGGAGAATTAACAATTACAATTACAATTTTATTAGTTATTTCGCTTGTATGGTCCGGCCTAAACAAAAGAAATGAATCAAAAAACAGCTTTACCCCTTTAGAAGAATATCATTTATCAATAAAAGTATAATCGATAAATAAAATTTAATAAAAGAATTAATTCAACTTCAAAACGGCCATGAATGCTTCTTGAGGAACATCAACTTTGCCCATTGATTTCATTCTTTTTTTACCCTTAGCTTGTTTTTTAAGCAATTTCTTCTTACGAGAAATATCTCCTCCGTAGCATTTAGCAAGAACATCTTTTCTTAAAGCACTAATACTTTCACTTGCAATAATTCGACTACCAATTGAAGCCTGTATAGGGATCTTAAACTGTTGCCTTGGGATCAATTCTTTTAATTTTTCAACAAGGGCTTTGCCTACAAAGTAAGATTTTTCTTTATGTACAATAGTTGTGAGAGGATCAGCTTTGTCTCCATTTATTAATACATCTAAGCGAACTAAATCATTTTTTCTGTAGCCAATTAAATGATATTCCATTGAGGCATAACCTTTAGTTCTACTTTTCATCTGATCAAAGAAATCAGTTACAACTTCTGCTAGTGGAATCTCATAAATAAGAGTAACTCTTTCAGTAGTTATATATTTCATATCTATAAAATCACCTCGTCTGTCCTGGCAAAGGCTCATTAATGTCCCATTAAACTCATTAGGTGCATAAATCTCAATGCGAACATATGGTTCTTCAATAAAATCTCGTTTTTGAGGATCAGGTAAAATCGCAGGATTGTCAACCATAATTACTTCTCCATTCAACATGTTTACTTGATAAACAACAGAAGGAGCCGTCACTATTAAATCCAAGTCATATTCTCTCTCTAACCTTTCTTGAACGATCTCCATATGAAGTAATCCAAGAAAGCCACACCTAAATCCAAAACCCATAGCGCTGCTTATTTCGGGTTCATATTGCAATGCTGCATCAGAAAGTTGTAATTTATCAAGTGCCTCTCTTAAGTCTGGATATTGATCTGCATCAGTAGGGAAAAGGCCACAGAAAACCATAGGTTTTGCTTCTGTATAGCCAGGCAAAGGTTCATCTGCTGGACAATTCAATAAAGTTATAGTGTCTCCAACCCTTGCATCAGCGACTGCTTTAATTGAAGCAGCCAGATATCCAACCTCACCAGCATGCAATTCATCAACCTTAGATTGATCAGGAGCCATTACACCAATTTCATCAAGTTCATAACTCTTTTTACTAGCCATTAGCAAGATCTTATCCTTCTGAGTTATTCGACCACTAATTAATCGAAAGTAAACGATTACGCCTCTATATGGATCGTAATAAGAATCAAAAATCAAAGCTTTTGTTGGCTGATTTAATGACTCAGCTGGTGCAGGTATTCGATCAACAACTGCTTGCAAAATATCTGAAACTCCTAAGCCTGTTTTAGCGGAACATTCAATTGCAGTTGATGTATCTAAACCAATAATGTTTTCTATTTCCTGCTTAATCTTCTCTGGATCGGCGCCAGGGAGATCAACTTTATTCAATACAGGGATAATTTCAAGATCGTTCTCCAAAGCAAGATAAACATTAGCCAAAGTTTGAGCTTCAACTCCCTGACTTGCATCAACCACTAACAAAGCTCCTTCACAAGCTTGCAAAGAACGACTTACCTCATATGAAAAATCAACATGACCTGGTGTATCAATAAGATTAAGAACGTATTGGTTGCCATCATTAGCAATAAAGTTCATCCTTGCAGCTTGAAGCTTAATAGTTATTCCTCTCTCTCTTTCAATATCCATATTGTCCAAAAATTGGGCCTGCATATCTCGAGAAGAAACAGTTCCAGTGTCTTGCAAAAGCCTATCTGCCAAGGTTGATTTGCCATGGTCGATATGAGCAATGATGCAAAAATTTCTTAAATTAGAAACGGAAGCGTCTGTCATGCGTTTACATCGTCCTCGCTAGAGGATTACTTTTGATATAGAGGGTTTGAGAATTCAAGTTTATCTATCAAAGGGGGTAGAAAATGCGCTGTCCTTATAGCCAAGGATTTCATTATTTCTTTCTCTAGTTTGTTGAAATAAAGCTTCATTCTGCTTTATATCTCTGCCGAAGCTTGGAAGAAGTTGGCTTAATTTTTCTTTCCAAGTTTTCGTAGCTAATTTTTGAGACCAACAACGCTGAAGAACATCCAGCATAATCGTTACCGCTGTACTAGCTCCTGGTGAAGCTCCTAACAAAGCAGCTAAAGAACCATCACTAGAAGAGACAACCTCAGTTCCCATTTTCAATATTCCTCCTTTTGTAGTACTTTTAATAATCTGAACCCTTTGCCCAGCTTTTGATAATTTCCAATCAAATTCTTTTGCATTGGGGAAAAACTCTCTAAGCAAATTAACCCTATCGTGATGATCCAGTCGAACTTGATGCGCTAAATAATTAACCAAATCAATGTTGTTCAATCCAGCTTGAAGAAATGAAAATAAGTTGCTTGATTTAATAGAACGAAAAAGATCAAACATTGAACCGTTTTTAAGGAACTTGGTGGTTGCACCCGCAAATGGTCCAAACAACAAAGATCTTTTCCCACCAATCCAACGTGTATCTAAATGAGGTACAGACATAGGAGGTGCCCCTAATTTAGGTTTCCCGTAAACCTTGGAACTATGTCTATTAGCCAAAGCTAATTCTTCACAGATCAACCACTGACCACTTACAGGAAACCCCGCATAAGAGGCTGCCTCTGGTATTCCAGATTTTTGAAGAAGGCTTAAGGCTCCACCTCCGGCACCAAGAAAAACAAATGGTGATTGAACGCAAAAATTATTGAAATTATCTTTTAACTCTAATTCCCAAGATTGATTTTTTGTCCTCTGCAAATTCAATACTTCAGTAGAAAACTTAATTTCCAACGAACCGTTTTTTTGCAAAGACTCAAGATATTGAGAAGTAAGAAGACCAAAATCCACATCAGTACCTCTATTTATTTTTGTAGCCGCAATTGGAAATTTATTACTTCGTCCTTCCATAACCAATGGCATCCAATTCTCTATTTCTTGTCTGTCGGTACTCCAATACATTGACTTAAAAGCGTAATGACCCCTAAGTTTTTGAAAGCGCTTTTTCAAAAACTCAACATCGTCTGAGCCACTAACAAAGCTAATATGAGGTAAGAAATTTAAGAATTTCTTAGGTGATAACTTTCCCATTGAGGCTAATGATGCCCAGAGCTCTAGGCTTTGCTCAAAAGCACCATTTATATCTAATGCTTTATTAATTTTTATTGAACCATCATTTCCAATAGGTGTGTAATTGAGTTCACAATTAGCGGCATGTCCTGTTCCTGCATTGTTCAGGGCAAAACTGCTTTCTAGTCCTGGGCCTTCTAATTTTTCAACAACCAATAAGCTCATTTCAGGATCCAACTCATTTAGCAAAACAGCTAAAGTTGAGCTCATAATCCCTGCTCCTACAAGAACAGCGTCATAACTACTTTCTGAAAGCAACGAAGGATTTACTTGCACAAATAAAATGCCATTTAGTCAAATTATGTGTTAATTATCTAGGGTAATGGCAACCAAGAACAATCCAACAAATGAGTAATGATCAACTTGAATACAATCTAAAGAACGTTGAAAGTGTTCTTGACGAATTAAGACCATTCCTTTTAGCGGATGGAGGCAATGTAGAAGTAGTTGAAATAGATGGTCCAATAGTAAAAGTTAGGCTTCAAGGCGCCTGTGGAAGCTGCCCAAGCAGCACAATGACATTAAAAATGGGTATAGAAAGAAAACTTCGTGAAATGATTCCAGAAATAAGTGAAGTTATTCAAGTTCTATAAGAAGACTTATTAATAGCCTATTTAAATTGCGATTCTCTGTCATAAGTCATTCCCAGCTGCTCATTCATCCATTGAGCTTCGGTCTGGCAATATTTAGAATTCTGAGAAACATGAATAAATTCAATTAAAGATAAGATAATTAAAAGAAAGGAAAGGAAGACCCATACTGGGGATTTTCAAGTTTTATCCATCATAAAAAGTCAAAAAGTGTTAGACTCTCTATCAATAGCTGATTTATAGTTAAGACAATCCAATGGTAGTCCTCTATATATTGCATACATTAAAGGGAACAAAACTCCTGCTGTGAAAAGAAAATAAGATGTATTTAAAGAAAAAATTCGCGAAGCATAAGTAATTAAATATATTAGCAATATATAAACGTGAAAATTTAAAAACTCCCCAGGGCTTTGAACAGGCCAACGAAACAATGAGCCAAGAAAGAAGAAGAAGCCTTTCATTTCCATAAGTTCAAGCAAACAAAAAACAGAAAGAAGAGGAGGGAGCGACTAGAGATTCAAGGAATGTATCTTAGGAGGAAGAATCCAACATTCAACAATCAAAAAGGTGATAAATAAGCCCATTCTGTGTATCGAATTAAACAAAAAATAGCGCTCAATTTTCGGCAGAAAGCACAAATTTCCACCGATTTTTTCTTTAGTGAGAGCAAAATCCCTGCCTGAAAGAGGCGAAAATACCCGAATTTTGATTAATGGCAATAATCAAATCCAAAAAACAATCCTGAGCGAACTCATGAGAATCGACTCAAGGGAATGGTCTGCCAACAAATTCTTAACAAGACCAAACACGCGATAGGTATTTATCCTTACTCTGCTATATTAGGGAATAGGTATTTCCACTTAAAAGGAGGGGCAATGAAAAAAGCTGAACTAACTAATGGAAGAGCCGCAATGTTTGGTTGTGCTGTAGTTTTCTTAGCCGCAGTTTCAACTAAAACAAGTTTGCTTGCAAGCCTTCAACTCTTGGACCTAAAAACTTTATGGCTTTCTATTGGCGTTTATGCAAGTTAATCAATCGCCAATTAATTCTTTCAAACCTTTCTCTAAGTCTTTTTTTCTCATCAATGATTCTCCAATTAAAACAGCTTTAGCGCCTGCCCTTCCAACTCTCTTCAAGTCATCCTTAGTAAATAATCCAGACTCACTAACCAAAAGAACCCCTTGTTTTTTTAACCTTTCAGAAAATTGATTGGCAAGATTTTCAGTTGTAGCAAGATCAGTATTAAAAGTTTTTAAATCTCTATTATTAATTCCAATTAATTTAAAAATATTTAAATCTAGAACCCTTTTGAGTTCATATGAATTATGAACTTCAACTAATATTGACAATCCCAAAGAAGTCGCAATCTTCCCTAAATAAGTTAAATCCTGGTCTGAAAGAATACAAGCAATAAGTAAAACAGCATCTGCTCCTCCAACTCTTGCCTTATAAATCTGGTAAGGGGCAATAATAAAATCTTTACAAAGCAAAGGTAAATCTACACTCTTACGAACATTTTCAAGAACATGAAATCCTCCTTGAAAAAATTTCTTATCTGTCAGAACAGACAAGCATGTAGCGCCTCCTTTCTTATATGCTTTAGAGATAGAAATAGGATCAAAATCCTCTCGAATCACACCCTTGCTTGGGCTGGCTTTTTTGATCTCAGCAATTACCGCAGGTGAGTAACTAGATTCACTTAGTGCCTGAAAAAAATCATTTGGTTTTGGTAATACCGAAATCCGAGACTTAAGTTTTTCCAAAGGCTCTATATTGCGAGCCGCATCAATTTCTCTATCTTTTTCCCAAACAATTTTCTCTAGAATGTTTACTGGCTCACCTTCAGAATGAGGGATGGCATATTCTAAGTTGGCAACTTTAATACTTGGATTGGGAGGACGGCGGCGAATATTCATAGAAAAAGATTAACTTTAGAACTGAATAATCAAAGGGACATAATTAATGTTTATTTAATTGGATGACAGCTTGTTTATACGCAACTTCTACAACCTCACTAAGTGTGGGGTGTGTATGAACTTCCTTGGCTAAATCAATCACATTTTGACGCCTCGCAATTGCATTGGAAATTTCCTGTATCAAGTCTGCCGCATGAAGTCCATAAATATGTGCGCCCAAGACCTCTCCATTGTCTTTACGGAAAAGCAATTTTAAAAGGCCATCACTTTCTAATTCAGCAAGAGCTTTTGAATTTGCCTTAAAATAACTACGCACAATTCCAAGATCAAAACCTTCCTCAGAAGAAAGTTGTTTCGCTTCTATTTCTCCTATGCCTACTGAACTAATTTCTGGATGAGTAAAAGTCGCAGCAGGAATACTCCGGTAATCAATTTCTCTAGGTTCCCCAAGAATATTATCCACAGCAACAGTACCTTGGGCTGCCGCGGTATGTGCCAACATCAACTTTCCAGTAACATCTCCCACTGCCCACAAATTAGGAATCAGCTCACCATTTGATGATAAAACTCGCATTTTGTTATCAACGGGTACAAAGCCTCGATTCGTTTCAACATCTAGTGATTCAAGATTTAAGTTTTTACTGCTAGGAACCCTACCTGTTGCAACAAGGACAGCATCAACTTCTAATTGTTCAATCACCTCTCTTGTTTTCACATCAGAAAGTTGAATTTTGACTGGGCATCCCGGTGTAACTTTACTTGCGAGCAGGCCAGCTCGAGCATCTATATCACGGCCATCTATAAGTTTTCTCTTGGCAATCTTAGTAATATCTGCGTCAAAAGTAGGCATAACTCTATCCAGTGCTTCAATCATCGTTACTTCACACCCCAAAGCTGTATAGATATCAGCAAATTCCAGGCCTATATATCCACTACCAATAATGGCAATCCAACGAGGTAGCCATTCAAGATTAATTGCTTCATCACTCGTAAAAACAGTTCTACCATCAACTTCAATCCCTGGAGGGACAAAAGGATCAGAACCCGTAGCCAAAATTATATCTCTACAACTGAGGATTCTGTCCACACCACTAGGCTCTCTCAATCCAACCTGCTGGGGGCCTTCTAAACGACCTAGTCCTCTTAAAATTGTCACTCCACTCCTCTCAAGAGTTTTGGTCAAATTGTTCCTAATTGCCAAAACCAATTTATTGGCATGATCAGCAATCTTTTTCCTTTCGAATCGAACAGGAGCAGAATGTATCCCAAAATCAGCCAAATGCTCAGCATCAGCCAACTCTCGTACTTTCCCACTAGCAGCCAATAAAGCCTTCGAAGGGACACAACCTCTATTAACGCAGGTCCCTCCCATATCTCGGGACTCAATGATCGCGACATTAAGTCCTTTTTCGGAAGCATGCTTGGCAGCATCAAAGCCGCCATAACCTGCCCCAATGACAATTAAATCAAAATCGAAAGTAGCCTCGCTCACAGTTATGGATGTATACCAACATTCATTTTGGCTCGTCGACGCTCTAAAAGCAGGGGAACTGCCACAGCTGCCACATTTAATGATTCAACAAGCAAATTATGAGGCAATGTAACAAGATGCGTACAAATATTTTGGATGCGTGTATCAATCCCTGATCCTTCATTTCCTAAGACCAAAACAGTGGGCTTATTCCAATCAATTTCCCAATAAGGTACTGCATTTTTCTGGCAATCCTTAGAAGGCGCGACAGAGGCAATCACTTGATATCCAAGCTGAACAGAAGCCTCCAGTTTTTCTATAAGTAATTGAATACCAATTTCCTCCGATGATCCCAATCTTTCGAAGGGAAGATGAAGAAATGCACCTACAGAAGATCTAATGACTTTTTGATTTAAAGGATTAACTCCTGAAGCAATCCAAAGCAATTCAACATCTGCCGCAAGAGCTGTTCGAAATAAATTGCCCAAATTACCTGGGTCTTGTAAACGGTCTAAAGCTAAAACAAAATTTGCATTCTTTGGAATTAATGGCAACCCAGACAATGGATACAATGAGGCGACTCCATCAGGATGAACCGTTGACAGAGCGGCTTCTAAAACACTTTCAGTAACCTCAATTATTTTTGTATGGTTTGAAATTGATTCCAGAATATTGAAATTCTTTCTTTTCCAAGAAGGAGTTACAATTATCTCTAAAGGTAAAAAATTTGTTTTTAATGCTTCTTCTAATAAGTGAGTCCCCTCAAGCAATAACATTGAATATTCATTTTTTCCTGGCTCACTAGCAATCTTCTTTAATCTTCTCACCAAAGGGTTACGACGACTTGATATCAATAGCGAATTATCACTTTTAATTTTATACATCTAAAATTCAATTTTACCTTTAAAAAATATTATCAATAATTCTTCTTTCATGTCATTAATAAAGATTCTATTTTCTCTTTTTAACATTTGGCAGTCTATTTGATAACAGATCTGCAGAAATTTTTTCTATCTTTTATAAGAGTAATTTTTCAATTTTTTGGATACCTAGCAAAATTCAAAAAACCATACGCTACCAAACCAGATGCGGATGGGGAGAGTTGAACTCCCAAAGCACTAGACCACATGAACCTGAAACATGAGCGTCTACCAATAATGAAAATATAGTTCTAAAGCCATTTAGGGATCTGATGAAATCTCTAAAATTCAACAACTTTCTATAAGGCCATCTAGACGACCATCATTCAACTTGGCATCATAACTAAGTACCTGTTAGAGATACTGCATGGATAGTGTGGCGAAAAGTTCTTTTCCCAGATGGACGCCACATCTAGCAGTTAAAGGGAACTGTTCACTTTCGGGTTTTCTTAAAGTAAGTGGGGCCAAAAATTCAGCTTTAGTCTTAATGGCTGCCTCTATTCTGAGTGAAGAAGAAATTAGGCTAAAAAATATTCCATTCTTAACCGATATTGACGTAATGATCAATATTCTAAAAACTCTAGGAATTCAAACAAAAAGGAATAAAAGCTATCTTCTAATAAATCCTAAAGAAGTGCACCCTAACCCTCTCCCCTCAGAGTTGGTTCATAGTCTTAGAGCAAGTTTTTTCTGTATTGGCCCACTCCTAGCAAGATTTGGGAAAGCAGAAGTCCCCTTACCAGGAGGTTGTCAAATAGGGAATAGGCCAATTGATGAACATATCAAAGGCTTAAGGAAATTAGGGGCAATAGTAGAGATAAAGGACAACGTAGTTTATGCCTCGCTTGCTAACAATCAAGAACGTTTAAAAGCTGCAAATATCATCTTGGATTGCCCCAGTGTTGGTGCTACCGAAACAATTTTGATGGCAACAGTTCTTTCTAAAGGCGTTAGCAAAATTAAAAATGCAGCACAAGAACCCGAGATACAAGATCTAGCAAACATGTTGAATCAAATGGGAGCAAAAATAAAAGGCGCTGGCAGTTCAGAAATTAATATTGAGGGAGTAGAGCTATTACATGGATGTACCCATACTGTTATCCCGGATCGCATAGAAGCAGGGACTTTACTTATTGCTGCTGCAATTACACGTTCTTCCTTAATTGTTGGACCAATCATTCAAGATCATCTATTTGCTGTTCTCAAAAAGCTTGATGCTTGTGGATGCACACTTTTATCCAATGGGGATCTTATAAAAATTATTCCTGGCGAAATTAATTCTGTAGATATAACAACTAATCCTTTCCCTGGATTTCCTTCTGATTTACAAGCACCTTTTATGGCTTTAATGGCTACAGCTAAAGGTGTAAGCAAGATTACAGAAAATATTTTTGAGAACAGAATGCAACATGTTGAAGAACTAAAAAAAATGGGTGCTTCTATTCGGCTTAACGGCTCTATTGCTGAAATAAAAGGAGTACCAGAATTACAAGGCCATTATCTGGAAGGTAAAGATTTACGCTCTTCCGCAGCAATAGTTCTAGCATCTCTTGCAGCAAAAGGGGAAAGCAAAATTTCAGGATTACATCATTTAGATAGAGGATATGAAGAGTTAGAAGAAAAACTCAATGGTGTGGGAGCATTTATAGTAAGGAACCAAAAACAAATAGTGGCCAAGGATGTTTCGGCTAACTTACTTAATTGCGATAATCTCACTATTAATCAAGAAGTAGCCTAAGCTCTAAAAACAACCTTTTAATAAACTCAACACCTGGGAGCGTGGTGGAATTGGTAGACGCACCGCACTCAAAATGCGGC
>CETG01012274.1_pt1 | contig 23344 bp, 21 predicted proteins | sample 361471 | NCBI WGS metagenome assembly CETG01 (sample SAMEA2622696, study PRJEB7988) | marine metagenome | isolation source: saline water (ENVO:00002010), including | reverse complement strand
GGGACTATAAGTGTTAATGTCTTTATAAATTGCATTTAAAGCGTCAATATTTATGTTGTGCTTTTGCATAAATATCGCACAAGTTATTGTGAAGGAAGAGGGGGATTGTCGTCTGAGGAGGGTTGATCTGTGTTTTGTTGATCATCACTCTCTGTATCATCTTCCACTTCGTCTTTAATAACCTTGGTAACACTTGAGATGGTAGCTCCATCATCAAGCCTTAAAAGGCGTACGCCTTGCGTATTACGACCAATTGTTCTAATGTTTTCAACGGGCTGTCTAATCATTACACCTTGTGTGGTAATAATCATTAAATCATCGTTATCAACGGCCTCTAAAATAGAAATTAGCTTTCCAGTTTTGTGAGTTTTTTTCATGGTATACACGCCTTTTCCTCCGCGTGATTGAATTCTATATTCGTCCAACATGCTACGCTTTCCATAACCATTTTTAGATGCAACTAATACAGACCCTTCGCGCTTTGCTATCAACATCCCTATTACCTCATCAGAAGCTCCTAACATAATGCCTCGAACGCCTTTTGTTCGGCGACCCGTTGGCCGAACTTGTGTTTCTAAAAATCGGATAGATTTACCCTCTTTTGTTGCCATAATAATTGAGTCTTCTCCATTGGAAATTTTTGCCTGAATTAATTGATCTCCTTCTTTAATTTCCATTGCATACACACCACCTTTTCGTGGTTTACTGTATAGCGCTAAAGATGTTCTGTTGATAATTCCATTTTTTGTAGCCATTACAATAAACTGTTTATCGTCAAAACTAGACACGGGCAGAAAGGCTTGAACCTGTTCACCGGGTTCGCAGCCAATAAGATTAATAATAGCCCTACCTTGTGAGGTGCGAAGCGCTTGAGGAATTTGGTGTACTTTTAACCAATAACATTTTCCTTTATTGGTGAAAAACAACATAGTGTCATGTGTAGAGGCAATAAATAGGTGTTCAACAAAATCATCATCTTTGGTGTGGGCCCCTTTCATTCCTCGGCCTCCTCTTTTTTGGGTTCTCCACTGAGAGGTTGCCAGCCTTTTAATATATCCGTTGTGTGTGATAGTTAGTACCATATCTTCTTCAGCAATCATGTCTTCCACACTTAAATCACCACTAAAAGGAATAATTTCTGTTCTTCGCTCATCTCCATATTTATCTAACAAATAATTTAATTCTGTTTTAATAAGGTCGTTTTGTAGTGTGTGGCTTTTTAATAGTTCGTTTAACTCCTTAATTAAAACTTGTAATTCATTAAATTCATCTACCACCTTATCAATTTCAAGTGAAGTTAGTTTTTGTAATCGCATATCTAAAATAGCTTTGGTTTGTTTTTTAGAAAACGTAAAGGTGTCTATTAAAGATTGTTTGGCTGTTTCTGGGTCTTTGGAGCCTCTTATTATAGAAATAACTTGATCAATATTTTCAAGCGCCTTTTTTAGCCCTTCTAATATGTGAGACCTAGCCTCAGCCTCTTTGAGCTCAAATTTAGTGCGGTTAATTATGATTTCTCTTCTAAAATCTAAGAAGTGTTGTAACATTTCTTTTAGGCCCATAATTTTAGGAATGCCATCAACTAGGGCTAACAAAATAACACCAAATGTGTCTTGTAGTGCAGTATATTTATAGAGGTTGTTTAAAATAACCTCACCAATTGCGTCACGTTTACATTCAATAACAACCCGTATACCATCTTTATCGGATTCGTCTCGTAGATCAGAAATGCCCTCTAATTTTTTGTCTCTTACTAGTTCGGCAATTTTTTCAACTAAATTAGCTTTGTTAATTTGGTATGGAAGCTGTGTAATGATAATTTTTTCTTTACCGTTGTCTAATTCTTCAATGCGAGCTTTTCCACGCATAACAACTCGACCCCGGCCTGTAGAATAGGCTGACTTAATGCCGTCCGAGCCCATAATATACCCCGCCGTTGGAAAATCTGGCCCTTGAATATGGTTTGTAATAATATCTTCAACAGTAATTTCAGGGTGTTCTAATAGAGCAATTAATCCATTAATTAATTCACATAAATTATGAGGGGGTATTTTGGTGGCCATACCAACAGCAATACCCTCTGATCCATTCATTAACAGGTTGGGAATCATACTTGGTAACACTGTGGGCTCTTGAAGGGAATCATCAAAGTTGTTAACAAAATCTACTGTTTCTTTGTCTATGTCTTGCAGCATTTCAGCGGCAATTCTGTCCATTCTGGCTTCAGTATATCTCATAGCGGCAGCGTTGTCCCCATCAATAGATCCAAAGTTTCCTTGACCATCAATTAGGTTGTAACGTAAAGACCAGGGCTGTGCCATTCTCACTAGTGAGTCATATACAGAGCTGTCTCCATGAGGGTGATACTTACCTAACACCTCACCAACTATTCTGGCAGATTTTTTGTATGACCTGTTCCATGTGGCTCCCAAATCAGAGGCCCCATACAATACTCTGCGGTGTACTGGTTTTAGTCCGTCTCGCACATCTGGAAGTGCCCTGCTAACAATAACAGACATAGAATAGTTGAGATACGACTCTTCCATTTCTTCCACAATGTCTCGTGACTGTATGTTTCCGCTATTATATATTTTTTCTTCGTCCATTTTATAAGTCTAAATTAGAAACAAATTTTGCTTTGTTAACGATAAACTCTCTTCTTGGTTCAACCTCATCTCCCATAAGTCTTGTAAACACGTCGTCTGCCCTCATAGCATCTTCCATGGTAACTTGTAATAAGGTCCGCACCTCTGGGTCCATCGTAGTTTCCCAGAGTTGGGTTGCTGTCATTTCTCCTAAACCTTTATATCTAGAAAGAGAAATAGTCGCGCTACTTTCGCTTTTTAATTTATCTAAAATTAGGTCTCGTTGTTCGTCTGTGTAGGCATATTCTATTTTTTTGCCTTTGGTTATTTTGTAAAGAGGGGGTTGTGCAATATATATATAACCACCTTCAATGAGTTGGGGCATTTTTCTAAATAAAAAGGTTAATAATAGTGTTCTAATGTGGCTTCCGTCTACATCAGCGTCTGTCATTAACACTATTTTGTGATATCTAAGTTTGTTAATATCAAAATCACCGACTGAAGTTTCTTCTGTTTCGTTTCTGTCTCCACCAAACCCTGTGCCAAGGGCTGTTATAATTGTTTGTATTTCATTGTTTGATAAAAGTTTGTCAATTCTAGCTTTTTCTGCATTAATTACTTTGCCTCTTAGGGGTAAAATTGCTTGAAATTGTCTATTTCTTCCTTGTTTGGCAGTTCCTCCCGCAGAGTCTCCCTCAACAAAATATATTTCACTTTGAGCTGGGTCTTTTTCTGAACAGTCGGCCAGTTTTCCGGGTAGTGCCGAAATATCTAATACGCTTTTTCTTCTAATTAGCTCTCTAGCTTTTTTGGCCGCTTCTCGCGCCTTAGCTGCATACTCTGCTTTAGTAATTATTTTTTTGGCCACATCTGGGTTTTGTTCAAAAAAGCTTGTTAGCCCATCACTAATAAATGAATCACAAATTCCTTTTATTTCACCATTACCAAGTTTTGTTTTGGTTTGTCCTTCAAATTGGGGTTCGGGCACCTTAATAGAGAGTACACAGGTTAGTCCTTCTCGAACATCCTCTCCGCCAAATGAAACAACCTTCCCCTTAACTGGTTTAATTAGTTTGTTTTGTGTTGCATATTTGTTTAAAGATCTTGTGAGAGCTGTTTTAAAGCCCGCTAAATGTGTTCCTCCCTCAATAGTATTAATGTTGTTTACAAAACTTAAAATTGTTTCGTTATAGGTTTCGTTGTAACACAAAGATACCTCTATAGGTATTGCGTCTTTTTCTCCCTTTAGGTGTATGGGTGTGTCAAAAATATGTGTGTGGTTTTTGTCTAAATATTTTACAAACTCTAAAAGCCCCCCATCAGACAAAAATGTTTCTTTTTGGTTGTCTTGTTTGAAAACAATTTTTATTCCACTATTTAAAAAAGATAGTTCTCTAAGCCTGTTTTTAATAATATCTGCGTTATATTGTTGGTTTACAAAAACCGAATAATCTGGTTTAAAGGTGATTTTTGTGCCCCTTTTTTGTGTGGCCCCTGTGTTTTCTATGGGGGTTTGAGCAATACCAATTTTGTATTCTTGCTTGTAGTGTTGTTGTCCTCTATAAACTTCAGCAACACACCATTCTGATAGCGCGTTTACAACCGACACCCCAACCCCATGGAGACCTCCAGAAACTTTGTATGAGTCTTTGTCAAACTTCCCGCCAGCGTGTAATACAGTCATAACAAGCTCTAAGCCAGACTTTCCTTCTTCTTTGTGTATGTCAACAGGAATGCCCCGACCGTTGTCTTCAACCGAAATAATTCCACCCTCTTTTAGTTCTACTGTGATTTCAGAACAATGTCCAGCCATTGCCTCATCAATTGAGTTGTCAACAACTTCCCACACCAGGTGGTGTAGTCCCTTTTTGCCCACATCTCCAATATACATTGCGGGACGTTTTCTTACCGCCTCTAAACCCTTAAGTACCGTAATGCTTTCTGCTTGATATTGTTTTTTGTTGTCTGTCATTTAATTTTTAGTTTTATATTTTTGGGTGTTATTTTTTTTTTGTATAAATTAATTTCTGTTTGCGCTTCTATTGTTTTGGTTTTAATTGTTATAATGTTTTTGTGTTTCGTTATTTGCACAACATGTTTATCTATAAATTTTTGACCAAACTGTTTGTTGAGTTTTTTTTCAACCTCTTTTATTTGGTCTAGTTGGGTTTCTTTAAAAAACTGGTCAACTATTGATTTAATTGTTGATTCCATAATTAAATTCTTATTGGCATCAACAGTGTTGTGGTGTTTGTTTCTTTTTCCCTTACCGGTTTAAATAGTGTTGCACTTAATGCGCTTGATGTTAAAATTTTTATTTCTTCTGTTTCTTGGTGTTTTAAAATGTCTGTTAATAGGGTGCTGTTAAACCCTATGGTTAGTTCTTGTCCTGTGGTTTGTGCTTCAACCTCGTCGGTGGCTGCGCCCCCTGTTTCGTGATCTTCTGCTGACACAAAAATTTTGTTGTTTTGTAATTTTAAAACAATTTGTTTTGTTGTTTTATTAGACATGAGTGACACTTTTTTTACAGCACTCAAAAGCAGTTTTGTTGTAACGGTTGTTTCATTCTCGCTTTCTTGTGGAATAACGTTTTCGTAGTCTGGAAACTTTTCAGAAATTAACCTTGAAGAAAGTTTTGTTTTTTCTGTTTCTATGCTAATGTAGTCTGTGTATTTTTGAAGTTGAGCTTTTTTTGTGTTAATAGCCCCTGCCCCTATAATATTTAAAAATTTTTGGGGAACCAAAACTGTTTCTGTGTGTTGGTTTTCTTGTTGACATACATACTTTACTAGTCTGTGCCCATCTGTAGAAACCGCCGTTACACTTGTTGATGAAAATGTAAATAAGACCCCGTTTAGCGTGGGTTTTAGCTCGTCTTTTGAACAGGCATATGTTGTTTTTTTAATAGTTTCTCTTAAAAATTTTGCAGACAGTTTTTGTGGTTTTTCATTAATTTGTCTTTGGTCTGGAAATTCTTCTGTTTTGTTACACATTAACAAATATTTTCCAGTGCTTGTTTTTATTCTCATTCTTTGTGTTTCATTAACGTTGATAGAAACTGTTGGTTCTGTAATGGTGTTGCTTATTTCTAGTAGCTTGTAAATTGGGGCACAAGTTTCTCCTAGCTCTAATACTTTTGCGTTAACCTCTATTTCCAGTTCAACCTCAAGATCTGTTGATCTTAGCGTTATGTTTTCTGTGTCTGTTGTTTTAATTAAAACTGTAGACAATATTGGTAAGGTTGTTCTTGTTGGGTTGATTTTAGATAGGGTGGTTAAGGCAGATAAAAGCGTTTCTTTTTCAATTGTAAAATCCATACTTTAATTTAATAAAACTATAACAATTTATTAATATTTTTTTGTGTTTTTTTTAAGAAAAAAAAGAACCTAACAAAACATATGTTTTATATAGTAATAACATAATAATAATAATAATGGTTGTTAATTGTTGATAACAGAAAAAAAAATAACATGACCTACAACAAAACAAAGAAATAAAAAAAACAGTTAAGAAAAAACTTTAATTTGATAAGTTGCGAAAAGTTTGTTAATAAAACTTTTTAATAAAAAGCGTTTGTTTGTTTTTGTTAATAACGTTAGTAATTTTAGCGGACATTAGTTGATTTTGCGTTAAATTAAAGAGCTCTAAATAATAATTACTTAGTGTTGGTTTTTGTTCTGGCAAATAATCAAAAACACGAACAACAAACAAACTTCCATCTTTTAATATTGGACCCCTAAAGCCCAAAGAGTCTAAAGAGAGCTTGCCCAAAAAAGCAGGAAGAGAAGAAACTGGGGTGTTTCTAAAAACACCATGAAAAGAAGGTTTGTCTAAAACAGAGTGAGCACACAAAGAATCAAACCTTTCAACAGAGTTATAAACATCTTTTTCACCCAAAAAAAGAAGAAAATCTTCTTTGTTTTTTTCTATATCACCAGAGCCAGACTTTAAGTTTTTTAATATATGTGCTGTTTTTATTTTTTCTCCCACCCTGTCCTCTAACAAAACAACATGATAACCAACATCTGTTTTAAAGGGGTCCGAAACCCCACCAACAGACAAACTAAACGCCACAGACTCATATTCAGGAAATAAAGACCCCCTAACAAAAAAACCTAGCCGCCCCCCAGACGAAGCAGAACCTTTATCATCAGAGTGTCTTTTAGCTAAATCATAAAAACTCACACCCAAACTAAGACTGTCTTTTAGTTGGTTTAAAAAATCAACCACCATTAATTCTTTTTCAAAATTTAATTTAATTGGCCACTCAAAAACAGAAAAGCTTACCCTGGGCTCCAAAAGAGGTAAAGAGTCCCCATAGGTGTCAAAAAAAACCTTAACATCCAAAACAGAAGGAGAAACAGACTGGTATAAACCGCCAGTAAAACTTTCAATCCGCAAAGCCTTTTTAATCTCTAGCCGCAATTTAGCTCGAATCATAGACATAGGTTCGCCAAACACCTCTTCTAACTGGAGGGCTGAGCCCGCAAATTCTATCCGCCTGTTTATTTCCTTTTTTACGGCACCCTCTACAACTAGGGGGTCCACAACAATGTTTGTATCTTTCAAACTAGCATGATATAAAACCAAATTATCAACCATTTGATCCAAGACAGACAGATACAAGTCTTCAAACGCCCCGGGAGAGCTGAGAGGGTCCACACCTTGGCCCTGAGCCACCAAATAAGCTTGTTGCATAACATCACTCTTTAAAATAACATCACTTTCAACTATGGCAGCCAAACCATCAACGGTTTCTATTTTGGTTTGTTTTTGTATTCCAAGCTGTGAAAAAACAAAAGAAACAAAGAAACAAACAAACAATACATACAAACTACTCACCAAACCAAACCTCATTTATAATAATATTTTTTCTGTTTTCAATAGCCTCAAAAAAAGAAGATTTAACCTCCTCTTGTTTTTGTTGCAACAAAATAGTTTCAATAGAGTTATAAGCAACATTAAGATCTTTCCCTTCCGAGTTAGCACGAAAATAAAGTTTAATTTCTTCGTCTGTTGGAACCTCAACAGAGGACACCAAAAAAGAAAGGTAAGCCTTTTCTAAAACCCCCAACCTTACAGGAAAATATTGGTTAACAAAAGAAAAACCCCTATTTAAACCCAAATCCAAACCCTTTTGATAAACAATATCTCTTAAAACAACAGTTAAAAAATCTTTGTAAATTTCATCAACAGAAGCATAAAAAACAGAACTATGCAGAGACCTTTCTATTTTTTGTGCAAACCAACCCCCTCCAAAAAGGTTTGAATTATATTTCATAATTATACCAGGGTAGTCTCTTAATATTTTTAACACATCTACAGCCCTTCTGTCACCAAACTTTAAACGCAATTCCTCATCTATAAGTTCTACAATTTCAGTCAGAGCAACAAAATCAAAAACAACACCAGCGGACCGCACCAACAAAGAGTCGTGCTGTGCTGCCAAATCTTTTAAGGGCCCTTTAATATATGAGCTTGAGAAACGAAAAACAAAATCATCATACTCTTCTTGTGAAAGGCTCGCATACATAGAAGGACGAAGAGAGTCCACCCTCACAACATGAAAGCCAAAATCCGTTTCTAACACACCCAAACACCCAACACACAAACCAAAAACACCCTTTTCAAACTCAGGAACAGTTTTTCCAATTGACAACCACCCAAGACCTCCTTTGTTGGTTGTGACACTTGGGTCTTCTGAAAAACTAATAGCCACACCTTCAAACGAAACCCCAAAACTTAACAGAGAGTCTTTAATGTTTTGGGCCCGCTGAAACACTGGAGAGGCTTCCCCCCTTAAACCCTCCACGTGTTTTAATAGGATATGTTTAACAAACACTTCATTTTTTAAATGTTGTCCACAAAAAAACAAAGCAGAAGAAGGAATAACCGACCCTAAAAAATGCCTCATATAATATTCATTAACCATTAACATATTATATCTGGCTGATATTTTTTTCGCGACCTCAGGACTAAAATTTAAGCCTAACACCTCTGCGTTATAGGCCGCAACATTTTGTTTTAAAAAACTTGTTAAAATTTTGTCTTTTTTTTCTTTATTATCAACCTGTAGCCAATCATTTTTTGGAAAAAACCGATAAAAATCTTGTTGAGACCAAACCTTATTTTGATATTTAACAGCCCAGTCTTGTGTACACAACAAAACCCCAAAAAAAACAAAAAAACATAAACTATTTTTTAACATATATATCCTTAAACTGTTTTATAAAACTTACCAACAAACCACCATCGACTTTTGTGCCTTTATTAAATTTTAAGCGCAACTCTAAAACTTGTTCCAACTCTTTAAAACTATAATCACAAACACCCAAACTTTCTTTATAATCACCTAAGAATTTAAACAACACAACCCCCCCTTCAAAAGTATTATTAAAAGAAAAGCTCACCTCCAAACCTTTAACACTTATACGAACCAAACCTAACGCCACAGACAAAACACTTGCCAACCTTAAATTAACAATATTGAGCGCCGGGCCCGGTAAAGGACCATAAATATTTATAAGGTTTTTTTTAAAAACAACAACCTTTTCTTTAGAATACAAACCATTTAAAACTCTATAGTTTCTTAAGCGGTCAAAAGGGTTTTGAATGTATTGCTTAGGAAAACAACACAAAAAATCCACACTATAAACAAAATTATCAACAAAAAAAGAAGAAGACAAGCCCCCAAGCTTTGCTATAGACCTAGAAACAGATTTAGCATAAAACTCAAACCCAAAATCAAAACCTTTTCCACTTTGCTGATAACCAAACATCATTCCTCCCCCCCGGATTTGAAGGTCTGACTTCGCAATATGATATCCAGAACCCAAAGAAACATTTTTCTCTATTGTTATAAGCCGCTTTTGTGCTTTTTGAGACAAGGCTGAACCTTTGGGGATCAACATATATGCAAACCCCTGTTTATCTGATCTTCCGACACGCCCCCTGATTTGATGTAGTTGTCCCAAACCAAAAAGATGAGACCTGTTTATAATAATTGTGTTGGCGTTTGGGATATCAATCCCCGACCCAATAATAGAGGTACACAACAAAATATCAACATCCCCCTCAACAAACCTTAACACACCCTCTTCAAGCTTTTTGCGTTTAATTTTAGAATGAGCAACAACAATACTGGCCATTGGAACTAGGCGGCCCAAGTAACTTTTAATTGATAAAATAGAATCAATATTGTTATGCACAAAAAAAACCTGCCCACCTCGAGACAACTCAAACTCAATAGCGCGCACAATTAAACGATCATCAAAATAATTAATAAACGTTTGAATGGGGCGCCGCAAAACGGGGGGCGACCCCAAAGTGGAAATAGTGTTCACACCTGACAAACCTAAACTTAAACTTCGAGGAATAGGAGTTGCAGACATTAACAAAACATCCTTATTAACAATTTCCCCCAAAACACCCTCTTTGTCTTTCACTCCAAATTTATGTTCCTCATCTATTATAAAAAGAGATGTATATTTAATAAAAACATTATCATATAAGAGAGCAGATGTGCCAATTAAAACATCAATTTCACCCCCCAACCAACGAGACTTAACGGTGGTTTTTTTTGTTTCCAACAAGGAGCCTATATAATAATCTACAACAACACCAAAAACCCTTAACCGTTCATTAAAAACCCCAAAATGTTGCCTTACCAAAACAGAGGTGGGGGCCAACACCAAAACCTTTCCACCATTTATAGCAACCCTAAAAGCAGCTCTAATAGCTAGCTCTGTTTTTCCAAAACCCACATCCCCACACAACAATCTGTACATTGGAGAATTTTTTTCTAAATCTTCCACTATTTCTTGCCAAACCACCCCCTGATCCACAGTGTCCTCATACTCAAAAGCACTTAAAAAATCTTGCTCTAAATCACCCCCACATACATAAGGGGCCCTATAAACATCTTTTTTCTTTACATAAAACGAAACTAGCTCTCGTGTTTTGTGTTCGGCCAAATCTTTAACTTTGTTTTTTTGTCTATTCCAAACACCCTTTTTGGATAAAGAGTTTAAGGTAAAAGCTTCTACATTTTCACGTGAAACAAACGACAGCTTATACAAACTATCAACAGACAGACGGACAACAGCATCTTCATATTTAATTTGCAAAAACTCCTCCTCTACCTCCACCTCAGACCCAACCAACCCCACCAAAACTCCCAAACCAAAATCTTCATGACAAACAACGTCTCCTATTTCAAGCGCCACATCTTCTTGTTGTATAAAACTAGCGTCCCGCCCTTTATAAGACAGGGGGGCTATCACACAATTTAAATACTTATATGCTGAAAAATAGAGATCCCTAACATACGTAACTTTTTCTTTTGTTTTAATAAAACCCTTGTAATCTAAAATCTCAAACACCTTGTTTGTGTTGTTGGTTTTATAAAAGCTGTTTGTATATTTGGTCAACCCCCCTAAATTAATAAGCTCACTCACCAAAACTCCTAATTTTTGTGTGCCCCTTTTAGAAACGTTTAACTCTTTTATTTTGTCACCAAACATCAAACCCGTGCCTAGGTTGTAAAAAAACACAGAGGCCTGATCATCATATAAACAGATCCGCGCTGGATGACTATACATAGGTGAATATATATCTATAACACCCCCTTTAACACAAAACTGTTTTGGTTGTTCAACACAACTAACCTGCTTATAACTAACATCGTTAAGGGTTTGCAACACAGAATCATATGTGGACTGATCATTAATTGTTTTTTGGTGTAACGTTTGGGTATAAAAATACTCCCCTTCCCCCTTTAGTGCAATTAACACCTTTACACCCTTCAAGCTGGCACCTACCGCATGTGAAAACTTTTCATCTAACTTATCATAAATTGACAAGAACCCCCGAACCCCCGAACCCAACTCTTTATTAGGGGCCACCAAAATGTTTGGGTTATCTAAAATTAAACCATAGGAGGCAACCAGCTCAATATATTCCTTCTTAGAAACCCAAAAGAACCAGCCCTGGTTTGAGAGCAAAGCTAAATCAATTGCTGTAAACACAGAAACCTTTAAACAACCATCCTTCAAGGCGTTTTGAGCCGCTATTTTAATATTTTTCATAATTTTGTTTCACGTGAAACTTATTTTTTGGGTGTTGTTAAATAAATAGATAGCACCGCCACATCAGAAGGGCGAACACCAGCAACACGGCTAGCCTGTCCCAAAGTCTCGGGGCGCACAACAGACAGTTTTTCTCGTGACTCTGAAGACAAATTAATAATTTCACTATAGTTGGTTTTTTTAGGTATTTTTAAGCTGTCTAGTTTTTTTATTTTTTGTATACGCTCCAACTCTCTTTGCTCATAGCCAGCATATTTTATTGCTGTTTCTACAGAAAACACAACATCTGGATCAAACCGCCTAAGCATCGCTAGTAAGCTTTTGTCTTGTATGTTGGTAATGTTTATTTCAGGTCTTTTTAATAAATCTTTTAAAAAAACAGTTTGTTTGTTGTGTTTAATTTTTAGATTACAAATGTTTTGTTTTAGTTCGTCATATTGTGTTTTAAAGCTTACAAAACAACCAACCTCATCCTCGGTTAACATTTTGTTTTTAATTGCAATATCACAAAGCCTTAAAGCGGCCGTATCTGCCCTTAAAAACAGCCGGTTTTCTGCTCTAGAGGTGAACATTCTGTACGGCTCATCAATGTGTTTGGTAATTAAATCATCAATCAATACCCCTATATAAGATGATGACCTTTCTAATATTAGGGGTGCAGACCCTTCAGTGTAATGCACAGAGTTTATTCCAGCCAACAACCCCTGGGCAGCAGCCTCTTCATAGCCCGAAGTCCCATTAATTTGTCCTGCACAAAACAAACCGAACACTTGCTTTGTTTCAAGAGAGCCCTTTAGTTGGTATGATGGCAAATAATCATATTCGATTGCATAGCCTGGACGAATAAACCTGATATTTTCTAGGCCCTCAACGGTTTTTAGGGCCTGTATTTGTACGGACTCTGGCAGGCTAGTTGAAAAACCGTTCACATAAATTTGGTTTGCCCCTTCCCATTCTGGCTCTAGAAATAATTGGTGCCTATCTCGATCTGCAAAGCGTATAATTTTATCTTCAATACTAGGACAATACCTAGGACCCACCCCAGTAATGTTTCCTGCAAACATAGACGACAGATGAATGTTTTTATTAATAATTTCGTGCGTTTTTTTAGTTGTATAAGCCAAGTAACATGGTATATTTTTAGGTTGAAAGGGTTTGGGGGTAAACAGAGAAAAGGGGACAACATCTTTTTCTCCCGCCGCAACCTCTAATTTACTAAAATCAATAGAGGATTCATTAATTCTTGGGGGAGTACCTGTTTTTAATCGACCTAAAATAAAACCCTTTTTTTTCAAAGACTCTGTTAACCCAACAGAGCGCTTTTCTCCAATCCTACCACCTTTAAACTGCTTGTTTCCAATATGAATAAGGCCCGACATAAAGGTCCCGCACGTAACAATAAGGGCATCACACAACAAATTAGTGCCACTTTTTAATATTGCTCCAGATATTTTAGTGCCTTGTAGCTTAAAATCCACCACCTCATCTTCAATAATTTTAATTTTTGTATTATTAAATATATGTTGTTGTATTATTTTTGTATATTTAATCTTATCTACTTGAGATCGAGGAGACCAGACAGCGCGCCCCTTAGACTTATTTAAAATTTTATTTTGAATTGTGGCCTGATCTGCAACTCGTCCCATCATACCACCTAGCGCATCTAGCTCTTTAACTAAATGACCCTTTGCCAGCCCCCCAATAGCCGGATTGCATGACATTCTTCCAATAGCTGACCTATTTAAGGTCACCATGGTACAAGAGTGCCCCATTTTAGCAACAGCTAACGCTGCCTCAATACCAGCGTGTCCACCCCCTGCAATAATAATTTTATTTTCCAACACAAAAACCCTTAAAAATATTGTTTAATATTTCATTTGATGTCATTTTTCCTAAGAGCTCCTCAAAAACATCAACCGCACCCCTCAACTGAGACGCTATAATATCCATTTCTAAGCCCTGAGCCAAATCATTTAAAACACTTTCAAATATAACATTAATTTGTTGCAACAAATTAATTTGCCGCATATTACACAAAGCTATGTTTGTAATGTCATTTTTTTCTATATTTTTTTCAACCCTTGTTAACAACTCTGTTAACAACCGGTTTATTCCCACATCCTTTAAACATGAAATTTCTATAAACTCTTTATGGTTGTTAATTTTGTGATCACATTTTGTTTTGACAAAAATTATTTCTTTGTTTTTTAAAAGGCAACCTTCTTTTGTTAGCGCATTATATTGAGAAACAGGATTTTTTTCATCTAACATTACAATAATATCTGCATTTTGTGCTAATTGTTTTGTTTTGTCTATACCCAGCACCTCTATTGTGTCCACACTTTGTCTAAACCCAGCAGTATCATAAAACACAAAAGGTGTGCCCTTAATATATAGACTAGACTCTAATATATCACGTGTAGTGCCCTGAATATCAGTCACAATTGCCCGCTCTTTACCTAACAACCTATTAAATAGTGTGGATTTGCCTGCATTTGGAATTCCCAAAAACATTACCTTATAACCTTTTTCAATTTTTTGTAATTTTAAGGACCAACCTATCAGCTGCTTAACCTCTAAAATTATTTTTTGAAGAGTTGTTATGATTGTTTCATTTTGTACATGAGAAACCTCACTTTCATTAAAATCTAATTCGTGCTCAATAATTGAATATAGATTTAAAATTTTTTGTCTTAATTCATTTATTTTTTGTGAGGTTACGCCCTTTTCTAAATTTTGTAGCGCCACACCATATTGATTGCTATTTTGATTAATTTTAGCCGCAATTGATTCGGCCTGTAGTAAATCAATTTTACCATTTTTAAATGCTCTATATGAAAATTCTCCCGGATATGCAATCCTTACATCACATGTAATCAATTCACTTATAATGTTCTCTACAATTAAATCATTGCCATGACAAAAAATTTCTAACATATCTTCCCCAGTAAAGGATTTAGGGTTTTTATAATAAGCCACCATACATGAATCAAGTATTTGGTTTGTACGCACAGATATAATCTTTTTTAGTTGTATTACATTAGGGGTAAGCATATTTTTGTTTGAGAAAAATGTGGTTATAATTTTTGTTAAATTATTACCAGAGACTCTAATAACAGCTAACGCTGATTTGCCGATTGGTGTTGCTCTGGCTATAATAATATCATTATTATTATAATCCATAATAAGCCACCTTTATGTTTGTAATTTCTTTAATTGTTTTTGTTGTATAAAATTTAAAACATTGTACACCGTATAATATAAATTTAAACCTGATGGAAATGTATTAAATAACAATATAAAAAATGCATTCATAAAATACATTGCAAACTTAGCTGACGGCTCAGCACTAGTGGTGGCAGTCATCTTCATGCTTAAAAACATAACTACACCCATAATAATTGGCAGCAATGCAATACCATGCCCAAAGAAATAACTAATCCCTGGAATATTATTTAAAAATGCAATTTGCAAGACAACGTCTGGTTGAGACAAATCAGTAATCCAAAAAGGCAAAAACTCTGCCCCTCGAAACTCTATTGTTTTTCTAAACACTTGAAACAACGCAATTAACAGCGGCATTTGTACTAGTATAGGCAAACAGCCACCCAACGGATTTACTCCTTCTGTTTTATATAGCTCCATCGTTGCTTGGCTTAATTTAGTTTGGTCATCTTTATATTTTTCTTGAATTTTTTTCATTTTGGGTTGAACTTTTTGCATCTTTTGATTTGACAAAAAGCTTTGTTTAGTGAGCGGACCGGTAAACACCCTAATAATAAAAGCAAATAAAATACAAATTATTCCATAATTTGGAATAACAGCATACAAGCTAGTCAAAACCCATAAAATTAATTGTCCTAAATATCCAATAACAAACCATCCAAAACCAAACAACTGCACTAAATGTTCCGTACGCCCATCACTGAGATGCTTTGTGTCAATTGGCCCAATATAAGAATAAGCATGAATAATCTCATTTCCAGCGCCATAATTGCAATTAATATCAGTATATATAAATTCAGACTGCGGATTTATTTTTGATTCATTTGATTGAAATTCTACGGAATTATTTTTATTGGATTGATATTTTTGATTAGTAATTGCTTTAATAAAATATTTTGTTTTTAATCCTACCCAACCCACATTATTATAATTAAAAGCTTCATTTATATCATTAATTGTTTCTGAGTGATAGCTGTTTTCCTTTTCTGCAAAAATACTTAACCAAGTTAAGTCTTCTTGTATATTATGTTCCGATGGCTCTAATCCACCACTCCAAACCACATTATATGTTTTGGTGGGGTTTAAGCCCGTAAAAATATGATCTATTACATAACTAGTATCATTTATCATGGTGGTTTTTTCTATGCCAGCATAATTCATATTCGTTACAACGTGCACGCCGTCATTTTGATTATATTGATATTGCATAGCATTAACATTAAACACAACCATTTGCCCACCTTCTAACAAACAGGGATTACACTGTTGTGAATCAAGCAATTTAACAGGCGCATCAACATCATAGTTTCCGGTTTTTTTATTCCATGCACCCACATGCTTAAATTGATTTTCATCATTTTGACTGGCCTCTAACACTTGCATTGTTTGCACGGAGGTGCCACCATTATTTAAATCTAAATCCATCAATTGAGTTTTAATATTCAGACTAGTGTTCCAATCTATATTTTTTGATTCAAAAGAAAGGCTGTTATTGGCCACCAAAACATCATTGGTTTGTGTATTAGAGCTTATAGTTTCATTAGGCGCAACCACGGGCTTGGCATCATTTGTAGAGTTGTCCACCGCTATTGGCGAGGGCATAAAAAAATATTGCCATACAATAATAAAAATAAAGCTCAAGCTAAGAGCTAATAATAATCTTCTAAATTCCATCTGTATTACACCTCATCTATTCCGTAGCCATTAGAATATGGATGACACTTCGATATTCTATGAACACCTTTTAAGGCACCCTTAATTGTACCATGTTTTTTAATTGATTGTAGCATATATTCAGAACATGTTGGGCTAAACCGACAATGTCCACGAAACAAAATTCCAATGCTTAACTGATATGTTTTAATTATTAATATTAATATAAATTTCATACTCTTAATTTAGTGCAAAAATCCTCAAAGGACAGACTTAATTCATCCCAAGAATAATGATTTTTAATTGATTTTTTTGGTTTTACAATAATTGTATATTTTTGTAATTGATTAGCACTATGTTTTTGAAACAAAGCCCTGCAACGCCTTTTAAATTTATTTCTTATAACCGCATTACCGGTGCGGCGACTTACAATAAAAGAAATTCCCGGTTGATCATTGATATCGTAATAAAATAACAAATCCCTGACATGCAGGGATTTTGAATTATATAATATTCGTTTAAAGTCTTTATTTAAAATAGAGTTTTTCAACCTTCACTAACAGTTAGTTGTTTTCTCCCCTTTTGACGTCTTCGGGCTAAAACAGCTTTTCCATTTTTGGTGCTATTTCTTTCTCTAAATCCGTGCTTATTTTTTCTTTTTCTATTACTTATACGAACAGTTGTTTTCATAAAAGCCCCTTATAAAGTGACAAAATTTAATACATTAAAAAATAATAACAAGCAAAATTTTTATTGTTCCGATGATTTGATGATAGTTTTAATTCCTCCTCGAGGATTAAAATCACCTATGACTTCAATCTTTTTTGGGCTACAAACCTTTTGAAAATCATCTAAAATTCTATTTGTCACATGTTCATGAAAAATACCGACATTTCTAAATTTGACCATATATAATTTTAATGATTTTAATTCTACAATAGATTTATTTGGCACATAACTAATTTTAATTGTTCCAAAATCTGGTAACCCAGTACGCGGGCACACACAATTAAATTCTGGTACACTAATATCTATCGTATATTCTCTATCGTGATACTCATTAGGTACAATTTCAAGATCTGTATATTTCGGTTCGTTTGCTTTGTTCATAAAAAAAGGGGCCTTTACGACCCCTTACCTTATTAAAGTTTATTTACCATTGTTGGGCAATCGACGCATCCTTTTGCGTTTATATGCCCTTTTTCGCATTAAATCTTTATTATAATTATTATCGATTTTTTTATGTGCTGCTAAAACCGGAAGTTCCGCATCTATATTCTCATAATACACATCCATATTATTCTCGCCACCAAAAAGCAGGAAGCCCCCAACTGTACTACTTAATATTAAAACAATTTTTTTCATAATTTCGCCTATTTTATTGTCCAATTTACCGTAATTTATATTAATTTTTTCATTAAAAACAATGTTTTTATAAAAATGTAATCTATATCACATTTATTATTTTTTAGTGTTTAATGGAACAATCTGAGAGGCAATAATTTCTACTATTTTTTTTTCTTCTTTATTTGTACCAACCCATTTTCTTGTTCTTAGACTTCCCTCTACATACACCAAGTGCCCCTTATCTAAATACTGTGTGGCAAAATCAGCCTTTTGATTAAAAGCTACAATCACATGCCATTCTGTGTGTTCATGTTTATTTTTATTACTATCATACCATATTTCATTTGTTGCAATTGAAAATGAGGCAGTAGATATCCCTTGAGGTGTATAGCGCCCTTCAGGTTTTGCGCCTAAATGACCCACTAATATTATTTTGTTTACACTTTTCATTTTTTTATGGGCAAAGCCACTATAAATTTTGTGCCCTTATTTAATTCACTATTAATTGTAAGACTTCCCTTATGCGCCTCTACAATTTTTTTTGTAATTGCTAAACCTAAACCAAAGCCACTACGACTTTTTTCTTTCGCTAAACGCCCCCTATAAAGTGGTTTCATGATTTTTTTTAATTTATTTTGATCTATCCCTTTTCCAAAATCTTCTACTTGAATTTCAACAGAAACATCTTTTTGTATAACACTTAACTCAATTAAGCGCGCCCGCCCACCATATTTAATGGCATTATCAATTAAATTTTTAATTGCTAGTGATAATTTATATTTATCTACTTTTATTATTATTGGAGGAATGTCTGTAATAATTTTTAGCCTATTTTCAATTTCATAAAACATACCACACGCATCATCAATTAAATTTTTTAATTGAATATTTTCCTCTTCTAAATCTTCTACATAAGGTGTAGACAATTTATCTGATAACAACATATTCGAAATCATATCTTGTAAATAATTGATTTCTTTATTAATAGAATCTTTATTTTGTTGATTAATCTCCATATTGGCCAGCAAAAATTTCAACCTTGTTAATGGTGTTTTAAGTTCATGACTTACATCAATTAACAAATTTTGTTTTTGACTAACCAATATATCAATATCTTTAGTCATCTTGTTAATACTACGCGCCAATTGTCCTAGTTCATCTGATCCCGTGATAGGGATTAATGAGCCCAAATTCCCCTTTTTTAAATTAACAACATGCCTCCTAATTAATTTAATGGGATATAAAAAAGAATTAATAATCCAAAACAGTACAATTAATAAGATTATAATAGAGATGGGCACAATAATAGCTGGCCAATATATATCTGGGCCAATATCATAGTCGGTAATTAACCACACACCCAATATTTGATTATTGCTCAAGGGATATTCTACAAAATTAGCAGGGAGATTAGTGGTACCCCTATATGATTCTTTTACAAAATATTCTCCATAAGAAATCCAAATATTATGTTGAGGCAACTTTAAATGTTTTTGGCTCAATGTTGGGCTGTCCATATAGCTTGTATATAATCTGTGATTAAAGGCAATGCTCGGGTTTATATAATTCATTGTATCTAATATGTTATCAACTTCAAAATCAATGACTTGATTATTATTATTATCATTAAAAATTGCTATAAAAGCCATTTGTTGTAGTTTTTTTAAATCTGACTCAATTAGCTGATGAAGGTTTGTTTTGTTATCGAGATTTTTAGCCCATTCACGTACTAAAAATTCATGTAAAACAAGGTTTTGATAATCATAAATTGTATCAGTATTTTGATACTGTATATATTGAGATTGGGAGGACACAAGCCAAACAATAGAAGTAAACAAAAAGATAACTACCGCGATCTTTCCAAATAATGAATCAGTTAAATTTTTAAATATTTGTTTTATTTTTTAATCCTATCAATAAATTTATACCCTACACCATGTATTGTTTTAATATATTCAGTAACAGGGTCTAGTTTATGTAATTTTCCCCGTAAGCGACTCACCAATACATCTACTGACCGATCATATGATTGCCAAGATATGCCACGTAATTTTTCCACTAAGAAATCTCTATTTAAAATTTTTCCACAATTTTCTGCAAAAATTAACAGAGCCTCAAATTCGGTTGTTGACAGCGCTAACGGTTGCTTATTTAATGTGACCTCTTGCTTTAATTTATCAATTTTGAGATGTTCAAACTCTAAATGATCTATCATAGTTTCTGGATTTTTAATACGACGCATTATAGATTGAATACGCGCAATTAACTCTTCTGGCTCAAATGGTTTCGGCATATAATCATCTGCACCCAATTCTAACCCAATTACCCTATCTGATACCTCTCCTCTAGCAGTTAGCATAATCACAGGTACTGTTGAAAATTCTCGAATTTTTCTTAACAATTGAAATCCATCCATTTCTGGCATTGTAATATCTAATATTATTAAATCAATATTTTTGTTTTTTTCAAAATACTTAAAACCCTCTAAGGGCACATTGGATACAGATACTTGATAGTTATGGCGCTCTAAATACTTTTTAATTAAATCAGTTAATTTAATATCATCATCTATAATTAAAATATGATCATTCATTTAATCTCCAATATTATTAAATTTGATTTTCTATATTATTAATAATTTGCTTTAATTCCACATCTTCCTCTTTTTTATGTACAATATTTTTGTATGCATGTATTACTGTGGAGTGGTCTCGGCCACCTATTTGCTTTCCAATATTAGCTAATGATAAATTTGTTTTTTCTTTTGCAATAAACATGCACACTTGTCGCGCCAAAGCAATTTCCATACTGCGCCCTTTACCCAACACTGCTTTTTCTTTTACTTTCATTATAGTACACACAGTTTTGATAATGTTTTGTATATTAATTTGATTAATTTTTTTTGATCCAACATGCTTTTCTAAAACAATTTTTGCGAGTGACAAATCTATATCTTCTCTTTTAAGTGATGAAATAGCTAATAAATTCACTAACGCACCCTCTAATGTTCTAATGTCTCCTTTAATACTAGATGCCATAAATTCTAATACTTCATATGGAATTTCCAACCCATCATGTTCGGCCTTATTCATTAATATTGCAATTCTCGTTTCTAGATCAGGCGGTTGTATATCAATTACTAAGCCTGATTGAAATCGTGAAATTAAGCGTTCCGTAAAACCTTCCATTTTGTTTGGATGCTTATCAGAAGTTAAAATTATCTGCTTTCCATTTTGATATAAAGAATTAAATAAATGAAAAAACTGTTCTTGTGTTTGCTCTTTCTTTTTAAAAAATTGAGCATCATCCACTAATAGCATATCAACATTTCTATAGCGTTTAGAAAATTCTGAAGATTTATTTTTTTGTATTGAATTTATAAAATCATACATAAACCTTTCTGCGGTAATATAAATTAATTTATAATGTGGATTTTGTTCTTGTACCATATTACCGATTGCTTGTAATAAATGTGTTTTTCCCAGGCCAGGAGAACTATATATTAGCAGTGGATTAAACGGCGATTGGCCTGGCATTTCGGATACTGATAAAGCAGCTGCTTTTGCAAACTGATTACCCTTTCCTTCTACAAAATTATTAAAATTATATCGTTCATTTAATTGGCTATTGCGTTTATAACGTGGCGCAGACAACACATCATTATCATTTAACTTTGGAATTTCATTAATTTTTTTATTACTTACAATCACACTATAATTAACTACTCTAGGATTTTTTCCGACTTCAGTTAGAACATCATTAATTAAATGTCTATATTTTTGTTCTAACCACTCATAATGATATTGATTCGGAACTTGTAATTTAATTTCTTCTTTATTTAATTCTAAAATTTCAACATCACTAAACCATGTTTCAAATGCCTGATTAGTGATTTGTTGCTTAATTAGATTTAAACACTCTGTCCAAAAATTTTGCTTTTCCATTACACTCATAAACAAGTTATTAACATTTTAAGGGATATAAAGTTGTGTTAAACAAATAAACTAAACAAGCAATTTTTGTTTAGTAATTATTTTTTATAATATATAATTTATAATTATGTTAGTAATAGGTCATAGGGGAGCTCCCTCAATGGAGCATGAGAATACAATTGAATCCTTTAAAAAAGCTCTGCTTTATAATGTAGATGGATTAGAATTTGATGTACAACATACAAAGGATAAGCAATTAATTGTTTATCATGATTTTGATATGGAATATAATCAAAAAAAATACAAAATTTCTGATTTAACTTTTCAAGAATTAAGAGCCTTTAATTTAAATTATCACATTCCCACTTTTGAAGAAGTAATTCAAATGTGTCCTAATGACAAGCTTATTAATATTGAAATTAAATCTCAGAATATTTTGCATAACAAATTGCTCACACAAATTATCGATATATTAATAAAATATAATTTATCTGATAATGTAATTGTTTCATCCTTTAATCCATTTGTATTATTAGCGCTTAAAAAAAAGAAGACCCCATTTAAAATTGGTCTTTTATGGTCCCAAGATCCATCTGAAGGGTGGTATGTTACTAGGTATGTATATAAGCTTTTACAGCCTTACTCTTTACATGCAAATGTTGAATCTATAAATATTAAAATTAGTAAATGGGTTAAATCTAAAGGCATGAAATTATTTTTATATACTGTAAATGATCAGAAAAGTCTACAAACTGCCTACACCGTAAACGCTGATGCAATTTTTTCTGATTATCCTAAAATTTTAGAAAAATAATTTTTTTCTAATTCTCTGTGGCTATCAATAATTGGACAATCACACTTTACTAATCTATTTTTTGAGTAGTGACCTTTAGAAAATAAAACACACTTTACACCTAATGTTTGTGCTACCTCAAAATCATGGACACTATCACCTACTATCATAATTTCATGATTTTTATATGGAATTTTTGTTCTAATAGATTGTGCTAATTCTATTTTTTCATCTGCATAATAATGTTCAATTCCTGAAATTGTTTCAAAATAATGGTGAATTTTATAGTGTTTGACTGTTTGATTTAAAAGCGAGTTTTCTTGAGCAGAAACAATTGATTGTTTAATATTTAATTTTTTTATTAATTCTAAAATATAAACACTATCTTCAAATAACTTTGCTTCAAATTTTCTTTTTTTAAATTTTTGAATAAAACGATAACCAACTTCTTTAAAATTTTCTTTTTTAAAATCAAAACCTAATACTTCATAATATTTTTTAACAGGAAAGGTAAAAAAACGTCTATAATCCTCAACGGTAATGTTTGGCAAATTTCGTACACTTAATTCATCATTCATTAAATCAACAAACAGCCAGGCATCATCAATAAGTGTTCCATTCCAATCCCATATTACATATTTAATTTGTGGTTGATGCATCGTTTAATTTTTGTAGTAATTCAAAGGGATATATACCACTGTTATGGTTATCTTTCCAGAAAAC
>CETG01191820.1_pt1 | contig 23348 bp, 12 predicted proteins | sample 361471 | NCBI WGS metagenome assembly CETG01 (sample SAMEA2622696, study PRJEB7988) | marine metagenome | isolation source: saline water (ENVO:00002010), including | reverse complement strand
TGATCGGTGCGCCATTAAATAAAAATTGCAATGGCTGGGATTTGGTAATAAATGATTTATGCCTTCAGTCAGTAAGAAATAAAACTATAAAACTTAAAAGTACAGGAATGCAAAAAAGGAATTTTTTAACAATAGAATATCTATTACAAATTATAAACACGTTAATTGTTAAAAGCTCCAAAGATAGTTATCATAATTTATTTAATATTGGTGGCCAGACAATATCTATATTTGAATTGGCAGAGACTATAGCAAATTGTTGTAACAAATTATTTGGATATTTACCAGTAATTGAGAAAGGGGAACAAAATGAATTAGTATCTAATTTTGACTATGATTATAATCGAATACAAGCGATAGAATACCCTTTAGGATCAATTGAAAATGAGATTGATCGAATATTGTTGCAATGTAAAAAAAACTTTCAATAATTATTATATAATATTTTTTATATTAGAATAAAATTTTTTATATTTTTGTATATTAACCAATATTATGGTTTAATATATACCTCTTGATTCATTCTTCTTTCTCTACTATGTTTGCCGTCATTTTTCATTGGTTTCTTTTTTATGGTTCAAAAAAAAATAGTTTTAGCTACGCATAATCAGCATAAGCGACATGAGATGAATAGAGTTTTATCATCAATGGGGATTACTATTGTAGGATTGAATGATTTTCCCCAAATTGGAGATATAGAAGAAACTGGTAAGACGCTTCTTGAAAATGCTTTTATTAAGGCTAGAAAAGTTTTTGAATTAACTGGGATACCGAGTATCGCTGATGATACTGGTTTAGAAGTGAATGCTTTAGATGGTGCTCCAGGATTATTTTCAGCGAGATACGCTGGTGAAAATCCAACTTATGAAGATAATATAAATAAACTGATGCTCGCACTTGAAGGAGTTCCAAAGGAAAAGCGAAACGCAAAATTTAGAACGATTATTGCATTTGTTGACTTTAATAAAGAGTTGCATTCAGAAGGCATAGCTGAAGGGGTTATTACTGAAATTCCAGAAGGCAGAGATGGTTTTGGATACGATCCTATTTTTAAACCAAATAATTTCAATAAAACTTATGCAGAAATGGATATAGAACAGAAGAATAAAATTAGTCATCGTGGAAGGGCATTGAAAAAAATGAAAAAATTATTAATAAATTATTTGAAATAAAGGAGTATATATCGAATTAAAATGATATCAGTTTAATCAAGACTGAACTTGAACTATTTAAAAATATATCAATTATTTTTAAGCCAAATATTTATGTTTGGTGCCTGGATAATATTATTTTATTCGCCACTTTTCAGCGATGAAATTAGAGGTCTATCTTCTATTCAAAGTGATAAGATAGTCTTACCTGAATATATCCCTATATCATCTATTGTTTTTAATCCTTTTCCACGATCAAATAAATCTCTAGTGCAACCTTTAGACTCTATGCAGACCCCCAGAGGGATTATTAATTTTTCTTTTGGACAAAAAAAAATGGAAGTTCATGTTTCTTGGGATTGGTCTATTATTACAATTTCAGAAACCATAGATGATAGATTATTAAAAATCCCCTTTGCTTCCTCACTTGATTGGTATTTAAAAATTATGAAGCAAGAAAAATGGCATGCAAGTTTTCTTGAAACTATGCAAACAGAAAAAAAAGATGATTCCCGAAGAGGTAGAGGGCAAATGTTGGAAGTAGTCGGTGTTGATATTGGGCGTCTTGGAAGAGCCTCTTTAAATGTTAGTGGGAATGTGAATATTAATGGGAAAATGGTTTTTCAGGATCAGGAATTGGTACGGTCTACATTAAATGAAACTCAAAATACTCATTTAGAATTTGATCAAAAACAAAATCTGAATATTCAGGGTAAAATAGGTGATAGAATTACGGTTGCAATGGATCAAGATTCCGAGAGGCAATTTGATTGGGAAAATAATATTAGGATTTCATATGAGGGATACGAAGATGATATAATTCAAAAAGTTGAGGCTGGGAATATATCTCTTTCTCTTCCCTCAACTAAATATGTTACATTTTCTGGAAAAAATCAGGGTTTATTTGGAATCAAATCAATTTCTAAATTGGGTCCTGTTGATGTAACAACTATTGCTTCAATTGAAAAATCAAAAAAAGAGCAATCAGAATGGGAAGGTGGAGCTCAAAGTAATACACAACAAATTCGTGATGTTGATTGGATAAAAAATCGCTATTTTTTCATCCATCCATGGTTTCGAAATGGTGTAGACACTTTTTCTGTTTCCACTCCTATTTCGATACCATCTTTCTATCCACTAAGAAATGGTCTTCATTTTTTGGGTGATGTGGTTATTAAAAATTTTGAATTATATAAATCGATTAATATTAATGATCCTAATGCAATGACTGGTATGGCATATGTTAATCCTAGTGATACAACTCAATTTCTTAGTGAAAATGAAGAAGGTAGCTTCATAAGATTAGAACAAGGAATCAACTATTATGTTAGTCCTGATCTAGGTTTTGTAAGATTAAGAGATCAAGTATCTCAAGATATTTTAGGATGCACTTTTACAATAGAACATCGTCAAACGGGTGAAATACTTTTCGAAATTGGTAGTGGGCCTGATGATAATGGAACAAACTTATCTTTAATGATGTTAAAACCAAGGAATAGCCACCCAAATCATTCTACATGGCCATTAATGTTTAAAAATGTTTATTACTTGGGGACTTCTCAAATTAGTCCTGATGGTTTTGCAGTTAGAATATTGAATAAAAATGCTACCCCAGTTTCAGATAGAGATAAGACCTCTAGTCTTCCTTATATAACTCTTTTTGGTTTAGATAGCTTAGATGAAAATGGTAATCGTAATTATGATGAGATAGTTGATAAAGACATGGCAAATATTGTAAATATGATAGATGGTGAACTTATGTTTCCAGCACTTCATCCTTTTGCTGATGGGGATTCATTAATAGGTGGCCAAAAATCTGAACAACTTTTAGGTCAGTTGGGAGATGGGACTATGTATAATTCTTCTTCTACTTCTGAAATTAATGGAGACCATCGTTGGATGATTGAAACTGATTATACTAATCAAAGTTCGACTATTAATCTTGGATTTATGTTAATTGAAGGCAGTGAGGAGGTTATTCAAAATGGCGTAACTTTGAAAAGGGGATTAGATTATAATATAGATTATTTTACAGGAACAATTGTTTTACTTGGAGATGCTGCAAATGATCCAAATGCAAAATTAAAAGTTAATTATGATAAGCATGAATTAGTTTCATTTGATAAAAAGACAATATTTGGAACCAGAGCTCAAATGGATTTTGATAGGCCTAATTCTTTTATTGGTGCGACAGCTCTTTATTTTAATCAGTCTATTATTAATGAGAAAGTAGAGGTCGGGTACGAGCCAACTAGGAATTTTATTTGGGATGTCAATGGAAGATATGAATGGGAGATGGATGGAGTGACTCGTTTGATAGATAGGTTACCTTTGATTGAAGCAGAAAAACTTTCTTCATTTTCAGTAGAAGGTGAGATAGCTCAAGTATTACCAAATCCTAATTCTATTAGTAATCCTGCAACTGGAGATCCAGATGGAGTGGCGTTTATAGATGACTTTGAAGGAAGTAAAAGAACTACTGCGCCATCTATTCAACGTAGGTTTTGGAAAGCATCATCTGCCCCTTTGATTTATAATGCTCAAGATTCAATTTTTCTTAATCCTTTTTCTCAAGATAATAGAGGGAAATTATATTGGTACAATCCATACGTACCGTATAAAACAAAGCAAATTTGGCCAAATCAATCAACTTCGCTTAGAGCTGGGAATGAAACAACTGATGTATTGGTATTGCGTTATGGTGCACGTGAATATCAAGAAAATCAGGATCCTGATTCTTTGTGGGTAGGCATTACAACTTCTCTTTATTCGGGTGATTATGATCAGATCCAGAGTAAATTTTTTGAGATTTGGGTGAAGGGTGAATCTGGAAGGTTACATATAGATTTAGGAAAAATTTCTGAAGATATGGACGGGAATGGCCAGCTTAATACAGAGGATAAACCTGCGGCAGGTCTTACATTAGGAAATGGGTTTCTTGAGGAATCAGAAGATACTGGTCTTGATGGTTGCTTTGATGAATATGAAAATGGATGGGGAGGATGTTTGCCAGAATTGGGAGGCACTTATAAAGAATATTATGATTTAGGAGAGAATGAAATCATTAATAATTCTAGCGATGTTGATATAGATGATCCTAATGGTGATAATTGGGATTATGTAGCAGGCGGTGATCCTCAAAAAATTAATGGAACTGAATCTAATGGTACTGGATCACGTATTCAGGAAGGTGGAAAATATCCAGATACAGAAGATCTTGATAGATCTACATTTTTAGATAAAACAAATGATTATTTTTCAACTAATTTTATGCTTACGGATACCAGCTATCTTGCTGGTATTACAAGAAATAGTAATAACTCACCTACAGGGTGGCGACTTTTCCGTGTTCCTTTATCTGATTTTAAAAAAGTACAAAATATTGAATGGAATGAGATTCGATATGTTAGGATTGCTATGTCTGGAATCCAGCCAGCAGAGACAGAGCATAGACTTGAAATTGCGAAGATGGAAATTGTTGGTAACGAATGGCAAGAAATGGGTGTGTTGGCACCTGATACGAGTTTATTAGATAATTTCAATAATTTATCTGGGCTAATTGATACAGATGAAGATCCTAAATTTCAAGTAGCAGTTATTAATACCGAAGATAATGCAGATTATATTCCACCAAGTGGAGTTAAAGGAGAGTACGATCGCATAAATCAAATACGTTCAAAAGAACAATCGCTTGTATTAAAATTTTCAAATTTGCCTCCTCAGTTTACTGGCCTAGCTCAGAAAACATTATATACTCTTAATGATAATCAGAAAAGAAGTTTTATGACATATGATAATATGAAAATGTATGTACATGGTGATGAAAATAGTCCATGGATAAAATATGGAGAAACCGATGTAGAATTATTTCTAAGGTTTGGTTTGGCAGATGATTATTATGAGGTAACTCAGCCAGTATATAGAGGATGGGATGAAAATAATTTTTTAATTGATCTTAATTGGTTGACAGCTTTAAAGCAGGTCGATACAACTAATATAAATAAAATTAATAATAAGGACAGGATTCTTGATTCAGCTAATGTTAGGCAATATATTTTTATAAACGATCTAGGTGAGACCACAGGTAAGAAAGTAAAAATTGTCGGTCAGCCTGCGCTTAATCGTTTACAATATTTCATGGTAGGTGTTAAAAATACTGGTGAAGAACCAATTAATGGTGAAATTTGGCTTGATGAATTACGTTTGAGTGGTATCAAAAAAGAAAAAGGTGTTGCAATGCGGGTACAGTCCAATTTCAAATTATCTGATATTGGTTCAGCAAGTTTTATTTATAGTAGGCAAGATGCAGACTATCACAGATTGCAAGAGCGTGTTTCAAAATCGAATAATAATTCTGAAAATTTTAATTTTAATAGCAAAATTGATTTGCACCGTTTTTTACCTAGATCAATTGGAATATCAATACCCATTAATGGTTCTTTTACACAAAATCAAAGTAGACCTAAATATTTTTCAGGAGAAGATATATTAGTAGATCCAAATAACACTCCAGATTCTGTAATGATATTAAGTAATACAGTCTCATTGAATACTTCTTTAAGAAAAACTGGGAAATCTGATAAAAGATTAGTCAAGTATACTTTGGATAATGTATCTATGAGTTTTAGTGCCTCCCAGTCTCGATCATCTGATGTTACATATAAAGAAAAATGGTCAGAATCATACACTGGAAAAGTTGATTATAATCTTTCATTTGGGAGAAGTAATTATATTAAGCCATTTTCTTGGTCGCAAAAAATACCAGTGTTTGGTAAAACCCTTAGTGACTTTCAATTATATTATACGCCAACATCTTTTAAAACGGGGTTAAATCTAAGTGAAAAATTAAATTGGAATGAAACAAGAGCTGGCAGTAAGAGTCCAGAAACATATAATTTTGGATTAAATAGGATCTTTAATCTAGATTATAAGCTAACTAATACGTTGATGAGTAAATACAGTTGGAATGGGCAAAGTAAATTGAATGAATATCGGGGGTATGCTTGGTTGGCATTAAAAGAATTAGATCCTGGTCTTGTTACCCAGACTTCAGAAACTTTTAATACTACTTATAATCCAGCCATTATGAAATGGTTAAAACCTTCTTTTAACTATTCAGCAAATTATCGATGGTCTGATGATCTAACCAGGGAAGGGCAGAATATTAGTACACAGCTTCGATTTGGTTCTAATTTCAATTTTATGCCTGTACAGGTAATAGAATTATTCTATAAACCAAAATCAAATTCAAAAAATAGATCTAGAGCGCGTGGAGGAGGCGCAAGATCGCGAAGTAGAGGATTAAACAATAATAATAAAGAAAGAGAGAAAGAAGATGTAAAAGTAAAAAAATCTTTTAATCCTTTACAGATTGCACATAGATTATTTAAAAAGATTAATCCAATATCATTAAGCTATACAGAAACATTAAATAGATCAGCTAATCAAATTATTGGAGAGGTGCCCAATGGCTATAAGTTTGGTTGGCTACCAGATCATGATCTTGAACAGTCTTTAGAAGTTGGAAGTAATTTAGGTTCGTGGGATCATAAAAGAGATGGTTCTGTTCGTAGTGGTATTAAGTTAACTCGTTCTATAAATATCAGTGCTAATTTTTCCCAAAATTTTTCTACTACACGATCTAATACTGGGATGGAACAACTTAATATGACTCGTGATTTTCTTGCGTATGGTGATTTATTTAATAGTGGGTTACCATTCCCTGGTTGGAGTTTTAGGATTAGTGGTGTAGAAAAATGGCCCATTATTAAAATCATTGCAAAATCTGCTTCTTTAGAACACGGCTATTCAGGGAAAGAAACCCGTTCTTGGCAGTTTGAGGATGGGGCTCCTGAGCAAATGAATTTTTCAAAATTTGGATCATTTGCAAAAGACTATAAGACTAATGAGCGCTCTTCAAGGATTAGTCGTAATTTTTCACCATTGATAGGTTTGAATATGACTTTACTAAAAAATATTTCAGTAACTTTTAGAAATAATTTGAATAAAACTATGGATGAATCTCCTACTGGACTTACAATTCAAAATGATAATAGTTATACCTCAACGGGTACCTATACGCATCGAGGAGGGGTTAATATTCCTGTTCCTTTTTATGGTGAGCTTAAATTGAATAATACAATGAGTTTCACATTAAATTTAGATTTGAATAAAAGCGTTGAAGAGAGATCTGGTAATAAAACAGAATTAGAAATTGGATCTTTTTCTGAGAGTTGGAAAGCAGGGCTTCGTATGTCATATCAATTTTCAACTAAAGTGAGTGGAGGTCTTCGCTATGAGTATAGGGAAAGTGATACTAGGACAACTGGTAGAAAAATTGACCGTGATTTTGGGTTTGATGTTAACTTGGCAATATCTGGATAGAATGAAATATTTATTTTTTAGTATAGTTATATTTTTTAGTTGTGGACCAAATGTTCCAGACTTTGATGAAGATGTAGCATTTGATTATTTGTTAGCCCAGTGTGAGTTTGGACCTAGAAATCCTGGGTCAGACGGATATTACGCTGCTCTTGATTTTATGATCACAGAGTTAGAGAAATACGCTGATGAGGTTATATTGCAAGATTTTTCCTACCAAGAGCAAAGATTTAAAAGGAAATATGATCTAACAAATGTTATTGCAAGATTTAATCCAGATAGCGCGTTTCAAACCATGATCTCGTGTCATTGGGATACAAGACCTTGGGCAGATCAAGAAGAAAATCGTCAAGATAGGAATCAGCCTATTATTGGTGCGAATGATGGTGCGTCAGGAGTTGCTGTATTATTAGAATTGGCTAGAATAATGGCAGAAACACCACCCCCAATTGGAGTAAATCTTGTTATGTTTGATGGCGAAGATATGGGGATTCCTGGTGAAAATGAAACCTATTGTCAAGGTTCTCGGTTTTTTGCAAAGTACCTTCCTATTCCAATGCCATACGAAGCTATTAATCTGGATATGGTAGGAGATAAGCAACTTCATTTGCCTATTGAAAAATATTCATTAGAGTTTCATCCTGAGTTAGTGCGTTATCTTTGGAAACGGGCAAGTAAGATGGGACTTGATGCATTTGATATGACTCCTCAATATGCTATATATGATGATCACGTTCCGCTTTACACTATCGCTGGTATTCCCGCAATTGATTTAATTGATTTTAAATACCCAAATCCATATGCTAATTTTTGGCACACTATGGATGATGTGCCTGAGAATTGTAGTGAAGAAAGTCTTAATCAAGTTGGTAGGTTGATGGTTGATTATATATATAATCGTGAAAATCAAAATTGGTAGATATATGAATATAAATAATATATATAATACTTTTTTTATGATTCTAATAGTTTTTGGACTTATGTTGGTTGCATGTTCTGAGCCGAAGCAAGATGCAGAATTAAATTCCATCACTAATCCTCAGTTTACATACCATCAGGATACAAATAAACTTTATTTTGGTGTAAATGTTGAAAAGCGTAACGATGGGGTACAAATTGATAGTGTCTATGCTTATTGGTATGGTCCCAACAAGCTTGGTTCTGCAGATTTTGTTAAGCTTAATGATACAGGAAACAATGGAGATATTTTAAGTGGAGATTTTCTTTTTGCACGAAAAATAACGAATGACCCTTCATTAGTTAATACTTTAACTGATAATGATTCCATTGCATATATAGAATATGTTGCATTTTTTGGCTCTACTTCCATTTCTTTATTAGACTCATCAACAATTGGGAATATTATTCCCAAGATTGTAAATCTTATAGTGCCAGATACAATTTTTAGACCCTTAGGAAATACAATTAGTCTTATTCCTATAAAAGCTGAGGTGAGTGACGCTGATGGAAGAGAAACAATAAAGTGGGTAGGGTTTACTTCGTATAGCTTAACTGATAGTACTATTATGAATGATGGTAATCTTATTTATTTATATAATGATGGCAGTAGCGTTATCCTTTATCCTCCTAATTTTACAAGTGGAGATGAAACAAAATTAGATGATATTTATACTTTTAAGATTCCAATTTATGGGACTGGTTATATTGGTTCAGATTCTACTAGAACGGGAGTGTTTAGATGGCGGTTTTCTGCACAAGATTTAGCAAATGATTATAGTAAAAATGTAGACCATGTTATTGTTATTGAATAGATTTATTATTAGTGCCTTTCTATTTGTGGCGCTTGTGGCTCAACAAGAAATACCTAGTCGTTTTTCTCTTAGAGCTTTGGCTAGTGATTCAACTTTTCAATTGGGTCTTAGTAGCAATATTGTAGCAGAAATTCGTTTATTAGGAGATTCTTTGACTTGGTTTGGAACGGGGCAGGGTCTTGCTTTGCATGATGGTCATCAAATTTATTCACATAAGACTACAGAAGATTCTTTAGTAGATAAACAATTAACCAGCTTTGTACCAGTTGGAGGAATTCCTGCGATTGCGGTGGATGGTAAAAAAATAGCGGTTGCATATTCTGGAGACAATGGTTCTATTCAAGTAGGTTATGGCCTAACTTTTGCAGATTTAACATTATATAATGACTCCACAGATATTCAATGGAACTATCTTCAGCAGCCTATGGATGATTCTGATAATGATACAATTGTTAAACCATTTGGTGAAGGATTTTTTAGAATGCTGCCAGTGACAGTCAGAGAAGCGAATGTTACATATGACGCTGCTCTACGAGATGATACTCTTTGGACTGCAAGCTGGGCAGGTGGTCTTCGTCGTTATATATCATATGCTGGATTTTGGGAAAACGTACCTCTTCCACTTGATTCTCAAGATTCTTTATCTAGTTGTGTTGGGTTTATAGAAGACGACGCGGGAAGACTTATAAAGCCTAATTATTATTTAAATCCAAGAGATCCTAGTGATGGAGGGAATCATAATCATAAAGCATTTTCTGTATTATTGAATAAAGATACTGTGTGGGTAGGAACAGCGAATGGTATAAATCGCGGTGAATTAATTAGTGAAATTGAAGAAGGTGCAGGTCCTGGTGGAACAGATTTAATTACAAGGTGTATTGAATGGGTTCACTATTCATATCCATTTGATGGTCTTTCAGGAAATTTTGTTGTTGGTTTAGCTAAACAGAATTGGAATGGAAAAACTACAATTTGGGCAGCGACTATGAATGCTGATTCTCCTGGTGAAACTAGGGGTTTAAGCTATACTCGAGATGGTGGATTAACTTGGAAAACTGCGTTACTTGGAGAACGTATATATAATATTTTTTCTAAGGACTCTCTTGTTCTTGCATCAAGTCAATCAGGTTTATGGAAGAGTTTTGATGGTGAGAATTGGGCGGTTTTCAATCCTGCTATTGATAAAACAATTTTAACCCAAAGTCAGATTCTTTCAGATATTGTTTATACATCTGTATTGGATCAACGTGACACAACGGATTTATTATGGATTGGTACGTCTGATGGTTTAGCGTATTCAACGGATCTGCAAGGTGATAATTGGAAAATTTTTCAGGCCGAATATAATCCAAATGAATTTTATGCTTATCCAAATCCATTTTCTCCTCAAAATCATAATCAAATAGGTGGTGAAGGTTATGTGAGATTTCATACTGGAATTATATCCAATAATGATGTCAAACTAGATATATTCAATTTTGCTATGGAAAAGGTGTATGAGAAAAATTATAATTTAAATAATTATACTGGCGCGCTTAAATGGAATGGACGTGATTTGAATGGTAATCATGTTAGTAATGGGGTTTATTTTGTAAGGATGCGTTATTCTTTTTCAAATAAATCTCAACAAGATTATTGGGATAAACTTATTGTTGTAAAGTAATGCGAATTATTTCTTATTTAATTTTTATTATGTCAATACTTTTCAGCCAGGAATGGGGAGGAAGACCTGGTGGGTTTTTGCGAATGGGATTAACTGCAAGATCTATTGCTATGGGTGGAGGTTTTACTGCAGAGTTAGATCATAGTTTTCCTACTTTTCATAATCCTGCATGGTCTGCTTTTTTAGTTAAGCGTCATTTTGGAAGTTCTTATTCAAATTTAACATTAGATCGTCGTTTAGCTGCAACAAGTATCGCATTTGCCTTGCCTCCTACGGCAGGAATAGGTGTAGCGTGGATATATGGAGGAGTAGGAAATGTGCAAGGTCGATATACTACAGGACTAAAATCTACAAAAATGCAAACAGGGGAAAATGTTTTACTTATCACTTTTGCGCAACGTATTATACCGTGGCTATCTTTTGGAGCGAATTTTAAGATTCTTAGATATGATCTTCCAATTACAGAGTCAGATCAAGTTTCTGGATCAGGTATTGGTTTTGATATTGGATTGTTAATAAAAACTGGTAAGTACACTACTATGGGACTGATGGTTCAAGATATAAACTCTAACTATCAGTGGGATACAAATGATATTTATACGCAAGGCGGTCCATATAAAGATACGTTTCCTTTAATATGTCGTATTGGATCTCGCTATAATAAAAATGATCTTAAAGTTATTGGCGATATTGGTTTTATTGTAGATACTTTTTCTATTTTAAAGTTAATTAATGGTGAAAATTTATACGCAGGTTTTTTACCTAGAGTTGGTGTAGAGTACGGTTTTCTTGAACAATATTTTTTCCGAGGTGGGTATGGTAACGGCAGGTTTGCATTTGGCTTTGGTTATGAATATGGTTTGTTTAATCCTCGTGATTCTCATATAGATTATTCTTTTTCATTAGACTGGGTTTCGCAGTCTGCGCATACAATTTCATATGCGTATAGTTTTTAAATCATTTATCGTTTCATATTTATCTCTTTATGGTATGGGGACCCAATTTCTTACTCTACCTTTTTCATCTCAAGAATTAAGTATAGGTAGTCACCCTACATTTTCAGGTCATGCTCCAGTTAATCCAGCTCTGTATCAAGCTTATAAGGAACAGCCATCTATAGGCATAAATCATGGAACATGGTTCGGAGATGTAGCATTAACAAAAATTGGATATATTACATCAAAAAATAATGAATTAAATCATTTTGGTATTAAATATTCAGGGCTTGAAGATTTAGAGTTTAGAGATAATACGCCAAGCGATGAGCCTTTAGCAAAATTTAGTGCTTTTGGAATTGCTATAGATTTTGGGAAAACGATTGTACGTGAAAATATGAGGTATGGTTTATCTCTTTCTTATGTGCATTTTGGACTTTATACACATGAGTCCAAAGGTCTTGGACTTAATCTTGGTTATGCTTTAGACTTTGATAATAGTATAAGGCTCGGTGCTTCACTTCTCAATATAGGTAGAATGAATACCTTAGATAATGATACTCCATTACTTCCGCGTCGAACGCTATTAGGCGTTTCCAAAGATATAGTTTTTAATAAATTCCAAAACACAGTATATGGTTCAATAGAATCAAATTCAATTGCACCTAGCGCAAAGATATACTTAGGTAATCATTTAAATTATGATAGGCTTAATCTCTATTTGGGATTATCTTCATCAAGTGAAGTGATAGAGTCTTCTTTTGGTTTTGGATTATATATGAATAGATTTGAAATAAAATATGGTATCCGTTTAGGATCGCAAAATATTGGGATCCCTCAGATCATATCAATTAGATTTTTATTATTATGAGCAAATTTGATTTTCGTACTCCTTTAATTTATATCTTAGTAATTATTATTGCTGTTCTTCTGATCCTTATGAGGAAAATGGATCAAAAAAATAGAGAACAAACTATTGAAAAAAGAATGGAGCAATTGGAAAAAAAAATTGAAAATGTTAAAAATGCTCAAAAAAAGAAAAAGGAACTCATCCCCCCAATAAAAATCAAGGAAGATTATAAAGGTAGGATTGGGATTATAATTGATGATTTTGGTTATAGGAACGATTATGTAACAGATGGGTTTTTATCCTTGGATGCAGATTTAACTTATGCTGTTATTCCAGGGCATGAGCATAGTTATTTTTTTGGCGAAAAAGCAAAAAGTGCAGGGTATGAAGTGATTGTGCATATGCCAATGGAGAATACTGGTAAGACGTATGGTGAAGAAGACTTTGTTTTAAAAACTGATATGGATAGTGCGACTATTGAGAGAAGAATAAGAAGTGCACTGACTCAGATTCCATCGGCAATTGGCATGAATAATCATCAAGGATCTAAGGCCTCTGCTGATCAACGTATTATGTCTATTATTGCAAGGACATTAAAAGATGAGAATAAGTTTTTTATTGATAGTAGAACAACTGTTGAAACTATTGGAGAAACTACGATGAAGGTTTTTGGAGTTCCCACAGCAAGTAGAAATATATTTTTAGATAACGATGATGATGAAGAAAAAATAAAGCAACAGTTAATGAAATTAGTAAAAAAAGCAAAAGAGAAGGGTTTTGCTATTGGCATTGGTCATGTTAAACCAAAAACTTTAAATGTTTTAAAAACAAATATACCTCAATTAAAACGAGAAGGTTATAGATTTGAATTTGTTTCTAAAATGTTACAATAAATTTTATGCCAATATCTTGTAGAGTAACCCGCGGAGATCTGACAGAGAGTATACATGTAGCTTTTGCAGTGGCTGTAGATGTAAATGGTCAGGTTTTTTATTCATCAGGAGACCCTCATTATCTAACCTGCATTAGATCTTCTTTAAAGCCTTTTCAGGCTGCAGCTTCCATACAGGCTGGTGCGATAGATGTAGCAAAATTTAATGAAGAAGATATTGCTCTTATGTGCGCATCACATCAGGGAGAGGGAATGCACATTAATGTTGCTAAATCAATGCTTGAAAAATTGAGTCTTTCTGTTAAAGATTATGAGTGTGGGGCCCATTTGCCATCAAATAAAAATGTGCGGTATGATATGATTCAAAAAGATCAATTAGCTTCAGCTTTGCATAACAATTGTAGTGGTAAACATGCGGGCATGTTAGCCTTGGGAATGCATTTGGGTAAGGGTATAAATGGTTATATAAAAAAAGAACACCCTGTTCAAAAAACAATCCATAATTATATAAGTAAAATTTTAAGTATTAAGGATATTCCCTATGAGATTGATGGGTGTTCAGCGCCAACACCATTTATGACTTTAGAGAATATTGCAAAATTATTTCAACAATTAGCTTCTAAAAATAAGCCTGAATTAAAAAGGGTTTTTGATGCAATGGCGACTTACCCATTATTAGTGGGAGGGACGAACACTTTTGATTCTTTATTTATTCATGCTTTACAGGGAAGAGGCGTTACAAAAGTAGGTGGTGAATCAGTTAGAGGAATCGCTTTAAATACGGAAAAACATGGACCTATAGGATTGGCTATAAAGGTTTTAGATGGAAACTTTAGAGCTTTGCCTATTGCTACGATGAAGCTTATGCAGCACTTAGAACTTTTAACACAAGAAGAAAGAAAAAAATTAAGTCGGTTTAGTACTAAAATTTTAAAAAACCATAATGATCTAGAAATTGGTAGAATAGAAGCATATATTGATTATTAAATGAGACCATTTATTTTTATCCTAATTTTGTCTTTTTTAAGCGCTTCAAGTGTTAGAATGCTAACCTATAATTTGCTCAATTTTTCAGATGATGATAATAGGGAAATGCATTACATAACTATATTGGAATCTATTTCTCCTGATTTGATTATCGCGCAAGAAATAATTGGACAGGATGGTTTTGAAAATTTTCAGTCTGATGTTTTAGATGTTTTTCAGGGTGGTCAGTGGTCTGGGGCACCTTTTATTAATCAAAGTGCTCAGCAGGATATAGCCTTATTTTATAAACAAGATATATTCACCTATATTAATACCTCTGCGATTAACACTGCTCAATCTTCTGGAACTAGAGATGTTATAGAATGGACGATGGTTCATAATCCTTCAGATTTAGAGTTCAATATTTATGGTGTTCATTTTAAAGCTAGCTCTGGAGCCTCAAACGCCTCTCAGAGACTCGAAGAGGCAACAATACTTAGGAATCATTTGAATAGCTTACCGATTGGAAGACATTTTATTGTTGGAGGTGATTTTAATATTTATTCTAATAGTTCATCTTCAGAGCCAGCTTTTAATATGTTGACAGGAGATAGCGATGATAATACAGGTCGTTTATTTGATCCTATAAATAGAATAGGCAATTGGCATAACAATAGTTCTTTCTCAGATGTTCATACTCAATCTCCAAGAACTAGTAGTTTTGGAGGAGGGGCTAATGGAGGCATGGATGATAGATTTGATTGGCTATTTGTATCTGAGAATATTTTAAGTGATCAATCTAGCATGTTTTACATTGAAAACACCTATACGGCTTATGGAAATGATGGGAATCATTTTAATGATGCAATTAATTCTGGTAATAATTTTTCAGTTTCAAATGACATTGCAGATGCGCTTCATGATGCATCGGATCATCTACCTGTTTATATGGATGTTTGGTTTGATGATCTTGTTTATTCAGATCAAGGGATTGTGATAACTGAGATTATGGCGAATCCTTCTTCCGTCTCTGACTCTTATGGTGAATGGTTTGAGATTCTAAATGTAACGGATTCAAGTATTTTATTGGATGGTTGGTCGATTAAAGATAATGGTATTGATAATCATATAATAGCATCAGATAATGAGGATCTTGTTATTGAATCGGGTCAATTTTTTGTATTAACTCGGAATGGAAATGTATCGTCAAACGGCGGTGTTAATGCAGATTATGTTTATAGTGGATTTTCCCTTTCTAATACTGAAGACCAAATAATTATTATGGATAATGATGGCGCTATTGTAGATGAAGTCCACTATACAGGTGATTGGAACGTTTCCAATGGTATCTCTATGGAGGTACATGATGCTTTATCTGATAATAGTTTAGTAGAAAACTGGTTTGCATCTACTTTAGCCTATGGATTTGGTGATTACGGAACCCCAGGAAATTCTTATGAAGGGAATCTAAGTATTGAAAATCAAAATGTTAACCCTGATCAATTCATTGTTTACAATTTATTTCCTAATCCATTTAATGGGGTAACTACAATTAAACTTTATTCCGAAAAGAGTCAAAGGATTACTATTCAGACTTTTGATTTGGTGGGAAGAGAATTACATGATTTAGAGATTAAATATATTAAAGCAGGAAATACACAATTGCAATGGAATGGTAGTAACTATGTCTCAGGTATTTATTTTTTAAAAATCAGTTCTCCCTCAACCCATATTTTTAAAAAAGTGGTATTGGTTAAATAAATGTTTACTAGACTAGTACTATTAATTTTTTCTATACAATTGTTTGCGCAAGAAAGAAGTGTGAGGAGAATACAAACGGCTTCAGATGAGTATGATAAATATACTTCAGTGGGTAACCTTGGTCTTACGATTACTAATTTTGGGATACTTGGCAATGGTTGGAATCGTATGGAGGATGGTAGTATCCATCCATCATGTCAATATAAACAACAAACAGAAATAGCACGTGAACAAATAGAACATTTTTCTTATTCAGGGCTTTGGGTAGGAGGTATTGTAAATGGAGAGAGGAGAGTCTCAACTTCCATTGTTGATGGTGTTTTTGAATCTGGAAGTGAAGGTTTTGAATTGTTTGCGAAATCGCCAATAAGTATTCAGTCTTCGATTTCATCTACTACTCAGGATTCTATGGCTCAATATTATTCACCGTATGCAGTGTCTCATCAAGATATAATTGCAAATTTTTCAGATTATGGTGAATCTTTTAGTGATGGTCAGGGTATTCCTAATCATAATCCCTTGGGACTTGATATTCTTTTGGAGAGTTATGCTTGGAACTACTCTTATGCAGATGCATTTGTTATCCTTAATTATACTTTTATCAATGTCTCTTTAGATACAATAAAAAATATATATACAGGTATTTGGGCAGACCCATCTGTCGCAAATTTTAATTATACAGACTATTATACTCCAGGTGGTGGTTTTACATGGTATGATAATTTAAATGTTTTTGATGAGACTATAGATAATGCAGGCTTTTCTAGAGCTATAGCAGCTCAGTTTGATACTGATGGAGATGATGGATGGGCAGAATCTTATATTGGTATATCCATATTAGGTAGTTCAATTCCATCACAATATTTAGGTGCTTACTATAATCAATGGGTTTGGACAAACTCAAGTAACAGTGATTATCCTGCTTATAGTATGCCTATAAATGATAGTGAAAGATATAGTAAGCTTTCTTCATCCGTTGCAAAAGGAACAGGACCTGAGTACACATCAGAGGGTTATCCATCAGCTGAAAACAGTTGGTTGTTTTTAGTTTCAGGTGGGCCTATTGGCTCCGTTCCTAGTATTGACACAACCAGTTGGACTCTCCCCCCAGGAGACTCATGTAGCATATCTTTTACTGTTGTGTGTGGCCTTTGGGCAGATGGTTATAGTGCGGATTCTCCTGGCCGAAGAAGTAACCTTCATATTAATTATGATTGGGCACAAAAAGCATATGATGGTGAAGATAAAAACAGGAATAATCAACTTGATGATGGTGAGGATATCAATGAGAACCAAATAATAGATAGGTATATTTTGCCTGCTCCTCCTCCAGCTCCGAACATACATATAGAATTAGAATCAAATAAAGTGACTTTATATTGGCAAAATAATTCTGAATCTTTTAGAGATCCGATTAGTCAAGAAAAGGATTTTGAAGGTTATCGAGTGTATGGTGCAAGAAAAACAGCTAATGAAACATTAGGAGAGTTTTCTTTGCTTTTAGAGGTTGATAAGGAAAATAATATTGGATATAACACAGGTTTTAATACTGTGGCAATTACAAATGTTTATGGTGAAACAGATAGTATATTAATTAATAATATCCCATACCATTATAAGTTTGAGAATGAAGGTATTAAAGATGGGTGGGTAAATTATTATGCTGTTACAGCATATGATCAAGGAGATCCAGAGGCTAATCTAGAAAGTTTAGAGAGTAGTATCTATTCTAATAGAGTATTTGTTTTTCCAGGAAAGCCTGCATCAGATACAAGTGAGTGGACTGGCTTGCCAACGGTTTATCCTAACCCTTATCGAGGTCAGGCGCTGTGGGATGGTTATGGTAGTAGGAATAAAATGATTTGGTTTCGTAATTTACCAAAAGAGGCTGAGATTCGTATTTTCTCTTTGGCTGGTGATTTAGTAGATATTATTCAACATGATGATTCGTATAAAGGACAAGATATTAGTAATATTGATGCACAAAAAAATCCTCTTATGTCTGGTGGTGAGCATGCATGGGACTTGATTACTATGCATGATCAGGCTACAGCATCGGGTTTATACCTGTTTACAGTAGAGGATAAAAGCTCAGGCCAGGTTAAAGAAGGGAAGTTTTTAATTATCAAATAGTAGGGAGTCAATAATGAAAAAATTGGTATCATTATTTTTATTTATAGGGTTTTTATTTGGGCAGGTAGACTATGAGACCCAGGTTCAAACAATTTTTAATAGTAGCTGTACTAGTTGTCATGGAAATTCAGGAGGTTTAAGTCTTTCTTCATATGACGCGCTTATGTCTGGTGGAAATAGTGGCGACGCTGTAGACCCTGGTGATCACGCAAATAGTTTGTTATGGCAGAGAATTGAAGATGGTAGCATGCCTCCAGGAAACAACCCAGATTTAACCTCTAGTGAGATTAATGTGATTGTCACTTGGATTGATGAGGGTGCTAGTGCGATTCCTACAGTGGATGTTTCTGGTTTATTTTTTAGTGAGTATGGTGAAGGGAGTTCTAGCAATAAATATTTAGAAATTTATAATGGTACTGGTGATGTTGTATCATTAGATGATGTGGTTATACTAGGGAATTACAATGGAAATCCTTGGAGCGAAACATTTACTTTTGAATCAGGTGCTACTGTTGCAGTCGGTGATGTTTATGTTATTGCTAGTTCAGATGCTGATGCTGTCATTCTTGCTTTGGCTGATGAAATACATGCATATGCTGATCCTTGGTATATTACTGCATTTAATGGAGATGACGTTAGGGCTTTGGCACAGATAAATGGTACGGATACAACGATAGTTGATATCATTGGTACACTTGAAGGTGGAGACCCAGGAAGTGGATGGGATGTTGCAGGCGTTACAGATGGTACAAAAGATCATACTCTTGTAAGAAAATCAAGTGTCTCAGTAGGGAATGGTGGAGACTGGTCGGGTTCTTCAGGCACAACCGAAGACAACTCGGAGTGGCATGTGCTAGATCAAAATACATGGGAATATCTAGGATCACATCCTCATGAGATGTCAGCCAGTGAACCTGCTATTGAGATAGTCTCTCCAGAGGATGGATCAACGCTATTTTCAGGTGATGTTGCAATAGAGTTTTTGGTTTCTGATTTTTCTGTTGGATCTGCAGGTGATGATGTAGATGGGCACATCCACTATGCTTTGGATGCTAATGATCCTGTGATGCACTATTCAACAGATCCAATATCCTTAACTGGCCTTGCGGAAGGAGATCACACATTTTCCGTCTGGTTAGTTGATAATAACCACGCTGATTTAGACCCATTTGCAGGTGATGATATAAGTTTTACAGTTTCAGATGAAGTTGCCGTTACTTCTATCTATGATATTCAATATGTAGCAGATCCAGATACAGATGATGCGAGTCCTTTAAATGGACAAGAGGTTACCATTCATGGTGTCGTAACAGCAGAATTTTGGGGATCTGATCAGTATAGATATATGCATGTTCAGGATGCTGAGGGCCCTTGGAATGGGATAGTGTGCTTTGAATATGATGGATGGCATAATTTTGATTGGGTTGATATTAGTGGTAATGCCCATCCAGGTCCTGCGGAAGGGGATGAGGTTACACTCACTGGAGCTATTGAAGAGTACTATAACCTTACTGAATTAACTAGTGTTTCATCTGGAGTTGTCCACGGTGAAGCAGAAGAGATGATTGAGCCATCATTAATTGCTGTTTCTGATATGGGTGAAGCTTATGAGGGTTGCTTAGTTGCTTTTGAAGATGTAGCTGTTTCAAATCCAGATCTTGGATATGGTGAATGGGAATTTAGTAGTACTGATGGTTCGGCTCGTAGTGATGATAAATGGGATTACTATTATTATCCTGTAGATGGACATGAACTTGCTTATCTTGAGGGTGTGGTCGATTATAATTTTAGTAATTATAAGTTACAGCCAAGATTAGCCAGGGATGTAGTAGAAGCAGATGGTGACCCAGTAAGGATTCAACGTGTTCAGCAGGTTTTATATAGTGATCTAATGAAAGCGGGAGAAGATGCTGCTTCAGACACATCTTATATGTTGGGGGATACTGTTACTTTAGAAGGGATAGTGACAATGCCAACAGGATTGAGCTATGCTGGGTCTGGTGTAAAATTTATTTTTGCAGATGTAAATGGTGGTCCTTGGAGCGGGATTCTTTCATATGATCCTGATAGTTCTGCATTCCCCACCTTATATGAGGGAGATCTTATACAGGCAACAGGCTATGTATATGAATACACGACAGGACCTGCAAACATGACGGAATTATTTATTACAGAGCCAATTAATATTATTGATTTTGAACAAGCTCTTCCTGTTGTGGATACTGTTCAGACAGGCGACTTGCGTTGGCCAACAGAAGCTGAACAATGGGGTAATGTTATGGTGCGTGTTGAAGATGCTATGGTTGTTGGTAATGATTTTCAATATGAAGTATTTGAAGTTGACGATGGTTCTGGAGGAGTATTAGTGGATGATGATTCAGATAGTATAGCCACATATTTTGAGGTAGTTGGGCCTCCTCCTGTAGGTTCGCTTATGCAGTCTATGGAAGGGTGGCTCTATCACCACTATGGAAGCTATGCTGATTCTACTGCTTATAAATTATGTCCTTTATATGTAGATGATATGGAGTTTGGAGCGGGTCCACCATCTATCTCAGGGCTTTCTAGAGAGCCTTGTGCTCCAACTTCAAGTGATACTGAGATTGAAGTGTCTTGTGTGATTATGGATAACTCTACTATTCAAGAGGCACTTGTTCACTATTCTGTCGATGGAGGTGATTATCTCACCACGCCTATGACTTCAGATGGAGATTCAACATTTACTGGAGTTATACCCGTCTCTGATGCAAACACTGTGTATTATTATATTACTGCAACAGATGATGGAGTGGATCAGGCAGAGCCAAAGACCAGTATATACCCTTACGATACGGATCATGATCAACTTGGGTTTCATATTACTGATGAGTTGACCGTTCAAGCTGTTCAGGAAACTCCTTGGCCATCTGGAAATACTCTCTATGAAGGATGCACTGTAATCTTAACTGGCGTTGTGACGGCTGATACGGCACAATATGCAAGTGGCTACAGCTCTTATGCTTTGCAGGATGGTGATGGGCAGTGGGATGGAATTATTTTTGATTTACCTGTGGATGCCATCGAACCAGTTATAATGACTCGAGGTGATGAAGTCACGGTAACGGGACTTGTGACAGATAATGATCCTGATTGGACGTTTAAATTTGGCGGTAATACTAGATTGATTAATGCATCTGTAGAAGTAGGGGAGCAAGTAGGAGAGCCTGCACCTGCTGTTGTAAGCTGTGAGGATATACACCAAACTGCAGATGAGGTAGAATCTTATGAAGGTGTTTTAGTAAAATTGGACAATATTACTATTTCTGCTGTCAATGATTATGATTGGGCTATAACAGATGAAACAGGTTTTGAGGCATTGATAGATGATGATATGGCCAATATGGTAGCTGATAATATGATGAGTGCATTATCTGAAGGAGATGTATTAGATCATATTATGGGAGTTTTTAATTACAGTTTTGGTACTTATAAGGTTCAAATTCGTGATGCTGCGGATCTTGGAATCACGATGGGATTTGATGATGATATTAATACGAATCCTTATGCGTATGCTCTTCATGATAATTTTCCGAATCCATTTAATCCAGAGACTCAGATTAGATTTTCGATTGGTGGAGAGGAGGCTGTTAAACTAATTATTTATGATATGATGGGTCGTCAGGTTCAGACGCTTATCAATGGTGATTCATTTTCAGCTGGATATCATGTTGTGAACTGGAATGGCCTTGATTCTAAAGGTCAAAAAGTTCCGTCTGGTGTATATATATATCGGATTAAAGCAGGAAGCTTTATTGCTGATAAAAAAATGCTTCTAGTAAAATAAAACATATAGGGGCAGGCATTTGCCTGCCCCTTTACTTTATCAAAATATCCTGAATACTAAAAAATTACTACTTCTATTTTTTATTCTTTCATGTAGCAGGTGGGACTATGAAGATAAATCTATGCCTCTTGAATCCAGTGCTCCAGAGACATATTTATCTCTCGTTGCATTAGACACAATCTATGCCTCCATAGATTCTTCTGGTGTTGTAGAATATGCAATTGATGAAGAGCCAGACAATAGTATGCTGTGGGATACTCTTCCACATGCTCTTACTACTATAACATCCAGCAGACAGGAGCTTCACTGGTGGGGAGAAGATAGCGATGGTGATGTTATAGGGTATTATTATAAATGGAGTAGTGACACTTCATGGAGCTATACCGATTTAGAGAGCGGAATTTTTTATGTTCCTATTCGATCTGAGTTAGATGCTTTTGTTTTTCAGGTGAAAGCCGTAGATAACTTTGGGAATGAAGATCTGACTCCATCTAAGCTTACTCTACCTATCAAAAATTCTTCTCCTGAAATTTCTTTTCGTTATCTTTCTAATCCTCTTATTGCAGATATCGGAGGTGATACTTCTTTTACTTTTCCAACAAGGACCTTTGTGTGGGATCTCTATGATCAGGATGGGAATGAGACTATTACAGATGTTTTTTATGCAGTTGATGATACATGTAGCTCTTGTTGGAGCCGATTAGATGGAGATGCAACTAGCATTACTCTTATTGATTTAGAACAAGGAGAAAAAATATTTTTTGTTAAATGCAAAGATATAGCTGGAGCAGAGAGTAGCATTATTCAATTTCCAGATTCAACTGAGCAAAGCGATGCACAAGTTTGGATAGTTAAGCCAGTAATAGGGGATGTGTTAATTGTAGATGATTACCCATTGGATAATGCGAACAATGCTTTAGGTTGGTACCTTGGGATGATGGATACCTTACTTGGAGAGAATCAATATTCATATTGGGAGATAGGAGATGAGTTACCCTTTTCATCAACAGATGTTTCAGCT
>CETG01186613.1_pt1 | contig 23360 bp, 28 predicted proteins | sample 361471 | NCBI WGS metagenome assembly CETG01 (sample SAMEA2622696, study PRJEB7988) | marine metagenome | isolation source: saline water (ENVO:00002010), including | reverse complement strand
AACTGGTTTTGCTTGGAAATATTATGAGACTTTATTATTAACTTCTCTTCTATAAGTATTTTTATCCACTTACTTAATATGAATTCCCAAAAAATAGACTCAAAAATTAAATTGTCATCTTTAATATTTAGATAGTTGAGTTTTTTCGCTGATGGATTACATTTAAAAACTAAATCAACAATAATATCCTCTTTCAAATTCATAAGATTCTATAAAGGTATATTTGGTTTACCTAGGGTCGCAATTATTAATATAAAACCGAAAAAAATAAGAAAAGTAATGAAAAAATGGGAAGCGCTTTTACTTCCTTTCCTAACCATATTTCTCATTGCAAGTTTTATAAAACTTGGTGGGGAAACTATTTTATTTAAACTTTCTTCTTTGGATTTCATAATAAATTAATCTTGCTGTTTACTTGAGATATTATGACGTAATAATTCATAAATAAATTGATCTAAATCTCCATCTAGAAAATTATTAATATCATTAGTTTCTTTCATCGTTCTTAAATCTTTAACCATTTGATAAGGATGGAATACATAATTTCTTATTTGATTTCCCCATGCTGCCTCAACAATATCGCCTTTTATATCTGCAATCTCTGCTGCTCTTTGCTCTTTTGCAATAACTAAAAGTTTAGCCTTCAAAAGTATCATGGCTTTTTCTTTATTTTGCAGTTGAGATCTTTCTTGAGTACATCTAATAGATATTCCCGTAGGTATATGTGTAATTCGAACAGCTGTTTCTACTTTATTAACATTTTGACCTCCTGCACCTCCTGACCTACTAGTTGATATTTCAAGATCATTCTCTGGGATTTCTAATTTTATATCATCATCTAACTTAGGCATTACTTCAACACCTGCAAAACTAGTTTGTCTTTTACCGTTTGCGTTAAAAGGTGAAATTCTAACCAGCCGATGAGTGCCCTTTTCATTCTGAAGATAACCATATGCGTATTTACCATTAATTTCAAAATTAACACTTTTAATACCAGCCTCTTCTCCTTCAGATAATTCATTAATTACTATATTCATTGAATGCATTTCTGCCCATCTTTTATACATCCTGAGTAATATCTCTACCCAGTCTTGTGAATCAGTACCTCCAGCTCCAGCATTAATTGTTATCACTGCACTTTCTTTATCATATTCACCACATAAAAGTCTTTGAAATTCCCATCTATCAAGATTTTCCTTTAATATTTTTAGGCCTGCATGAGATTCTATTATTAAATCTTCATCTGGTTCTATAGAGAAAAGTTCAAGAGAAGCATTTGCATCTTCAATATAACTCTTCCAATCTTTGAAAAGACATAATTGATCTTTAACATCATCTAGTTTCCTCATTAATTTTTTGGCCATATTTGGATTTTCCCAAAATTCTGGCTGTGAAGAAATCTGTTCTAGTTCTTTTAAGGTTGCTTCAAGTTTTGGAATGTCAAAGACAATCCTGAGCATCTTTAAGGCGTTTTGTTAATTCAGAAAGATCCTTTTTAAACTCAGTTATATCTATCAAAATAGAATTAAATTGTTATTTATAATCTAACAGGGTCTATTGTTTAATAGTATAAGGTAGGTAACTATTTTAAACAATGTCTAAGGTTGAAATTTATACATGGGAATCATGCCCATTCTGTAACCGTGCAAAGTCTTTGCTTAATAAAAAAAATATAACTTTTACCGAATACAAAATTGATGGAGATGATGAAGCAAGACAAAAAATGATTCAGAGAGCTAAAGGAGGAAAGACACTTCCTCAAATTTTTATCAATGATATTTGCATTGGCGGTTGCGATAATCTTTATGAATTAGAAAGTCTAAAAAAACTTGATTTATTACTTGATTAGCAAAAATGCAATTTCTCTTTGTAATAGATCCTATAAAGAATATTAATCAGGCAAAAGATTCATCTGCTGCTCTTATGCAAGCAACCAGCAGAAAAGATATTGGTGTTTGGATTTGCACCCCGCAAGATCTTGAAGCTAGAGGGGATGAAGTATGGGCATCTTCAACAAAAGTAGAAACAATTCCATGGATTTCATTTAAAAAAAATGATTGCATTCCTCTCGCACATTTCAACTGTATTTGGATGAGAAAAGATCCGCCTGTTAACGAAGGCTATCTATATGCGACTCATTTACTTGAGGTCGCTGAAAGAAAAGGCGTGAAAGTTATCAATAAGCCCTCTTCTCTAAGGGCATGGAATGAAAAATTAGGAGCATTGAGATATAGTCACTTAATGGCTCCAACTATTGTTGCAAGCAAAGTAAATGACTTAATTAACTTTGCAAATATCAATAAAGATGTAGTAGTAAAACCATTAGGAGGTAAAGGAGGGCAGGGGGTTATAAGAATCACAAAAGATTCCCCTGGGATCAAAGCTATGATTGAACTAATTACATCTCAAGAACAGCTCCCAGTAATGATGCAAAAATTCATTCCAGAAGTAGATAAAGGAGATAAGAGAATTATTATTGTTAATGGTAAGCCTTTTGGAGCAATTAATAGAATTCCAAAAGATGGAGATTTTAGGAGCAATTTAGCAATGGGAGGTAAAGCAAAAAAAACATCCTTAAACTCAAAAGAAGAAGAAATATGTAATGCATTATCTAATAATTTAAAAGATGAGGGCTTGTTTTTTGTAGGAATCGATGTAATAAACGGCATGTTAAGTGAAATTAATGTTACTAGTCCAACAGGCTTAAGAGAAATAGAAAAGCTTTCAAATAAATGTATTTCAGATCAAGTAATAAATGAATTATTGAATAATCTTTGATGGGAAAATTTGATTAGCTATTGCCTGAAACTTTAGTTTTATTTCTTCTACTTCCTCTATACATTTAGAATCTTTAACTAAACCTGCTCCTGCTGTTAATTGAATCTCTTTATTTAAATACCTAGCTCCTCTAATTGCTACCCTAAAATCTGAATTACCCGCAACATCAACCCAACCTATAGGTGAAGCATAATTCCCTCTTGAAAATACTTCTAGGGTTTGAATCCATTCAAATGCATTATTTTTTGGAATTCCACAAACCGCTGGAGAAGGATGTAAATTCTCGAGAAGTTCAAATGGACAAACTTTTTTTACGGAAGCATTAATAAAAGTATATAAATGTAAAATATTTCCGAAACGCTTTACTTGTAAATCACTTTTTTGAAAATTATTAATTTTTAATTTTTTTAAAGCATTAATTAAATAATTTAGAACAAATTTATGTTCTCTTAAATTCTTATTATTGTTCAAAATCAAATCATTATTTAATTTACTTGAAGCAGTACCAGCTATTGCCTCTAAAGTTAATTTATTATTCTTAATTGAAAATAATTTTTCTGGTGAAGCGCCAAAGGTTATATCTCGACTATTTCTACTCCATAAATAAATACAAGAATTATTTTGATTATTTTTAAGCTTTTTTAAAATTATATTTAAATTCAATTTATTGTCTAATTGAAAATTTAAACGCGAACTTAGAACAATTTTTTCTATTTTCTTATCTTCTATTAATTGAACTGCTTTAGAAATATTTTTGATCATCATTTTCTTTGACTGATTAAAAGCATTATCAAATTCGCTCATATTTATATTGATATTGTTTTCTTCTGGATTAGATTGTAGTGAAATCAATTTATTACAAATCATCCAGAATTCTTCCAATATTTGTCTAATTGATGATCTATTGTTGAATTGAGCATTAAATCTAATCCATGATTTTCCTGAATCATTTATAATAAGAATTTTAGGTAAAACAGCTTCCATATTAGGAACATCTGAAGAATTTGCAGTTTTATTTAAATTATCTGCAAAAGAAAAAAAATAAATTATTTTTGCTAAAGATGCATAATTAGATTTTTCATTTATATAAATTAGATTTTTTATATTTTCATAATAAAAATTTTTAGCCATTTCAAATCTCCCTGCTCCATCTAAAGTTATATATTTGCATTTATCTAGAGCGAGAAAAGACATATTATTTTTTTCTTCCCAAATTGCTGAAAAAGAATATTGATTTTGTAAGTAATCATAATTAGATAATAAATCAAAGTAAGGAATTTGATTACAAATACTAATTACTCCAGATCTAGCATTTTTATGATCTAGTTGAGTTGTAATATCTTTCAGGAGATTAGTGAAATTGAAATTATTTTGCATAGCTTATTTATAATAAATTAGTAGCATTTATTAAAGTAAAAAATTAACTAACCATATCAATTATATTAAATAATAAAATAGTATTACTATGAATATAAAATGAAAGAAGATAAAAAGAAATTGTGGATACAAGCAATAAAATGGCCTCTATATTCTGTAGCAGTAATGCCTATCTTTATTTCTGCAGTATTTAATCTATATTTACATAATAAAATAATAATTCCTAATTTCATAGGATTTACAATCGCATCTGTTTTAATATTATTATGGGAAAATCTGACAAATGATTTATTTGATTCTGAGACAGGCATAGATGAGTTTAAATTTCATTCGGTTGTAAATCTAATAAATAATAAAAAAATAATCTCATTTATTGCATATTTTTCTTTAATAATTGGATTATTTATTATTTTTATTATTTCTTTATCAGTAAATATTAAAATAATCTTTTTAATAATTACTTGTTGTTTTTTAGGTTATTTATACCAAGGACCACCTTTTAGATTAGGATATTTAGGATTAGGGGAGCCTCTTTGCTGGATAGCATTTGGGCCTTTAGCATATTCTGCTGCATTATTAGCTTTAAATCCTTTTAGCAATAATTTATCCTCTATACCCTGGAGAGATTCCTTTTTATTAGGTACTGGTCCTGCATTAGCGATAACTTTAGTTTTATTCTGCTCTCATTTTCACCAAATCAAAGATGATAAAAAGCATGGTAAAATTTCACCATTAGTATTAATTGGATCTAAAAGAGCTTCTCAATGCATTCCCTGGATTATTTTAACAATTTATTTATTTCAGTTTTACATAATATATATTGGATTCTTACCTCATTTATGCTTACTTTATTTATTAAGTTTTCATTACGGTTTAAAGCTTGTTAAGCTATTAAAAAATTTTTACAATAGTCCATTATTAATTAAAAATTGCAAATTCATAGCAATTAAGTTTCAGACATTTAATGGTCTTGGATTGATTTTAGGATTATTTCTTAGTTGGTTATCTTAAAATGTTTATAAATTTTGAAAAGAAGTATTTTTCATTTAATCTATCTTCAGAAGTTATAAATTCGAAAAATAAAATATTCTGTAAGAAAGGTTGGATTATAAAAATAAAAAATAAATATAATAAAATTGGATTCGGAGAAATTTCTCCACTAAATAATAATAATCTAACAATATGCAAAAAAGAAATTAATGCAATTGATCAAGTTAATAATGAACTTAATATCACAAGAAATATAAAAAAGCTTCATCCTTGTATTCAATCTGGAATTAAATGTGCTTTGGCTGAAATGAAAGGAGAACTAAACTTTGAGAATTATTATCCATTTACAAAGATTGATCAAACAGCAATACTTCTGAAATCTAATAAAGCTATAGATGAAATAAGAAATCTTAAAAAGAACTTAAAATATGCTCATAAAAATTTAACTTTTAAATGGAAAGTTGGAATACAGGAGAATTTGAAAGAGGAAAAGATTCTAGAAGATATATTAAATGAAATTCCAAGAAATTTTAAATTAAGAATTGATTCTAATGGGGGATGGACTAGAAAATTAGCTAATCGTTGGGCAGATATTCTTAAAAACAATAAAAATTTAGATTGGTTAGAACAACCACTTGAGTTTGAAGATATTGAAGGTCTAAGAAAACTGAATAATAAAGTTCCAATTGCTTTAGATGAATCATTGATGATGTTTCCAGAGTTGATTGATTCATGGGAAGGATGGCAGATAAGAAGACCATCTCAAGAAAATAATCCAATTAAATTACTTAATTCATTAATAAATAAAAAAAGTTTTATTTCTCTAAGTTCTTCTTTTGAAACTGGTATAGGAAAAAGATTTCTAGAACATTGTGCATTACTTCAATTAGGAGGAACTACTCCAAAAATACCAGGTTTAGCTATAAGACATAATCCAGAATCATTTTTATTCTCAAATAATCCTAATGCTATTTGGGAAAAGTTATGAGAAACAAAATTTATTATATTCCAGTAGAAAATAATGAGATTTTATCTTCCAATTTAATCTGGAGATATATAAAAGAAAGAAAAATTATTTTTGTATATAAAAAGTCAAATGACTTTAAAAGATTGGCAAATACTATAGATATAGATGAGCCTGGTATTATTTTAAAAAGTAGTGGAAGTATTCATAAATCAAAATACTGTATTCACCCTATATCCAATCTAAATAAGTCAGCTGAATCAACAGGTATTTGGTTAAATGAACAGGGTCTTAATTTAAATGATTGCTTTATTTTTAATACACTTCCACTTAATCACATAAGTGGTTTTATGCCGTTATGGAGATCTAAAGTATGGAAAAGTAAATATATTAATATATCCCCGAATTTAATAAAAAGAACAAAAGACTTGATAGATTTGTCAATCATGTTAAATAATATCCATAAAAGAACACTGATTACATCATTAGTTCCAACTCAACTTTATAGACTTTTAAGAGATAAAGATGGTTTAGAATGGCTAAAAATGTTTGATGTAATTTGGGTAGGAGGTGGAAAACTATCAGATAATTTATCTGAAATATCGCAAAGAAAAAAAATTAAATTGGCGCCTTGTTATGGTGCTACAGAAACAGCAGCCATGGTATCAAGCTTAAAGCCTTATGAATTTCTGAACGGTTATAAAAATAATGGAAGAATATTAAAAGACATAAAACTAAAAATTAATAAAGAAGGAATTATTGAGGTCAAATCAGAAAGGATAGGTTATGAATTAAACAGTTTATCAGAAGTTAAAAATTTTACAGAAAAGAATGGATGGTGGAAAAGTGGAGATTATGGAAAATTAATTACAATTAATAAACATCAATATCTAAAAGTAATTGGTAGAAAAGATAATGCATTTGAATCTGGTGGAGAAATAGTTTTTCCGGATCTTATAAAGTCTAGAATAAATGAATTTATATATGACAAACAAATTCCTATTGAAGATTTAATAATTTCTAAAATAGAAGATCAGATATGGGGTAATAGGTTTGAAATAATAATAATTTTTAATAATAATATAAATCAAAAAGAGATTTCTAAATATATAAATTTATTAGATAAATTGTCAAAAAATTGGCCAAATCACGAAAGGCCTAAAAATTGGAGAATTACAAAAGATAAATCAAAATTTAAAAGTCTAATTAAAAATAATTGGAAAAATTATATTTAATGAAACTAGCACTCGCTAATAACATTTTTTATATTTGAAGCTTCTATCCAAAGTTCTAACTTATGAGGAATATCTGCTTTATTCCTTGAAATATTTTCAATGACGCAATGGGAAATTATTGTTTCAGCGACCTTAATCTCTTTAATGAAGAAAAATGTTTTAATTTGGAATAGATGATTAAGAACTTTTTTAGGTATTATTTTTATTTTTAATAAATCTCCAAGCTTAATAGGTGAAAAGAATTTACCCTCAGAATTAACAATTGGCATAATTATATTACTATGTGATAGATCATCAGGAAAAACTTCATTATATGAGATTCCATATGCATCAAGACTTTGCTCCCATGCTTCATGAGACCATCTAAATAAATTATGAAAATGAATTACTCCTGCTGAGTCGCAATCACCAAATCTTACTTTTCTTTCAAATATCAACCAATCGGGTTTTCTCATAAAAAATCTATCTATCAACTGATCCCATAATTACATCTATCGAACCCAAAATTGCCATAATATCTGCTATTTTGTTCCCCTTTAAGATATGAGGCAGAATTTGCAAATTATTCAAATCTGCAGCTCTAATTTTAAATCTCCATGGAGTAACTTCATTGTTTCCTTGAATGAATACACCAATTTCTCCTTTTCCTGATTCTAATCTTGTATATAATTCTCCACTAGGAATTTTAAAAGTAGGTGCAACTTTTTTAGCTACATATTGATAATCTTGTCCAAAAATTTCATTTTTCTTATCTTGCGTAGCCATCCTTTTAGCTTCTAAATTTTCTGTTGCACCACCAGGAATCTTTTCACAAGCTTGTCTAATAATTTTAAGAGACTGGCGCATTTCCTCAACTCTTACTCTGTATCTTGCGTAGCAATCACCTTCATTTTCAGATGCAATTTGCCAGTCAAAATCGTCATAACATTCATAATGATCTGCTTTTCTTAAATCCCATGAAACTCCAGAAGCCCTCAACATTGGCCCAGATAAGGACCAATTTATAGCTTGTTCTTTTTTTATTATTCCTAGTCCCTCAATTCTTTTTCTAAAAATTGGATTATTCGTAATCAATTTTTCATATTCATCAATTTTAGGTGAAAACCAATCACAAAAATCAATACATTTTTCTAACCATCCATAAGGCAAGTCACAAGCAACACCACCAATCCTAAAATAATTGTTATTGATCAACCTTTGTCCTGTAGCAGCTTCCCAAAGATCATAAATCATTTCTCTTTCTCTAAAAATGTAGAAAAAAGGAGTCTGAGCACCTACATCTGCAAGAAAAGGACCAAGCCATAATAGATGATTAGCGATCCTATTAAGTTCAAGCATTATTACCCTTATATAACTAGCTCTCTTTGGAACAGAAATATTGGCTAATCTTTCGGGGGCATTTACAACAATTGCTTCATAGAACATACCCGCTGCATAATCCATCCTGCTTACATAGGGGACATACATAACGTTTGTTCTGTTTTCAGCAATTTTTTCCATTCCTCTATGCAAATAACCAATAACAGGTTCACAATCAATTACATTCTCTCCATCAAGGGTAACGACCAATCTCAAAACTCCATGCATTGATGGATGATGAGGTCCAAAATTGACCACCATTGGTTCAGTTCTAGTCTCTAATTGAGCCATCGATAAAATTACTTCTTATTAAATCTTAGTAGAAAGTTATGGAAACTGAACCTAATCATTCATCTTTATTCAATCATAATTCGGTTTTGACAAATGAAGTGTTAAGCTCTATAGACCTTTGTGAAGGTAAATTCTTAAAGGAATTTACTGGAATTGATGCAACTGTAGGAGGCGGCGGTCATTCGTATGCATTATTAAAAAAATATCCTAATTTAAAAATAATAGGCTTAGATCAAGATCCATTTGCGAGAGAGGAAGCGTTAATTAAAAACAAAGATTTTAGAAGTAGAATTGAAATAAAAGAATCAAATTTTGCTAATTTTCAACCTTCAAATAAAGTTTCATTTATAATTGCAGATCTTGGAGTGAATAGTAATCAAATTGATACTGCTAATAGGGGATTTAGTTTTCAAAAAGATGGTCCATTAGATATGAGAATGAATCCAAATATAGAAACAGATGCTGCAAAATTAATTAAAAACTTAAGCGAAAAAGATCTTGCAAATTTAATTTATGAATATGGAGATGAAAGATATTCTAGGAAAATTGCAAAAATGATTAAAAAAGATCTTCAGGAGAAAGGTAATTACTCAGGTACTAAAGCATTAGCATATGCAATTGCTGGTTGTTTTCCACCTAAGCAAAGACATAGAAGAATTCATCCTGCAACCAGAACATTTCAAGCATTAAGAATTGCTGTAAACAAAGAGATGGAATCTTTAGAAGAATTTCTTCAAATATCTCCAGATTGGTTATTAACAGGAGGCATAATTTCAATTATTAGTTTTCACTCACTGGAAGATAGAAAAGTAAAAAATGTATTTAGAAATGATGAAAGATTAATGAATCTAACAAAAAAGCCTATTATACCAAAGGATTATGAAATTGAATCAAATAAAAGATCACGCAGTGCAAAACTAAGGATTGCAAAATTACGTTAATTTATTTTCTTAAAGAACTAATCACATTAGAAATATAAATAACAGCTTCTTCAATTTCGTCAGAATTTGTATTTAATCCGATGCCAAATCTGATTGATGATTCAGCTTCATTAAAAGTTCTTCCAATCGCTCTTAGGACATGAGAAGGCTTGCCACCACTACACGCTGATCCGCTTGAGCAAATTATTTTGGGTTTTAACTTTTTGTGTAAAAGAGAGCCACTTACATCTGAAATTGTAATATTTAAATTATGAGGCAATCGAAACTTCATTGAACCATTTATAAGTATCCCAGAATTATTTTCTAACAAACCTTTGAGGAGACTATTTCTGTGCATTAATAGTTTTTTAGCATTTATTACTTGATTTTCTAAAGCTAATTCTATGGCCTTAGCAAAACCAATGATTAATGGTAAAGGTATAGTTCCTGCTCGCAAGCCAAATTCTTGTCCTCCGCCCATAAATAATGGGCTCAACACAATATCTTTATCAATAATTAATAGGCCAATACCTTTTGGTCCATAAATCTTATGTGAGCTAATAGTAATCATATTTGCGAGACAGTTTGAAAATTCCAAAGGTAGATATCCTAAACATTGAGCAGCATCAGTATGCAATATAATTTTTCTTGATGCGCAAATAGCAGATATTTCTTCGATAGGCTGTACCACTCCAATCTCATTATTTGCCAACATAATACTCACTAAAAAAGTATCTTTTTTAAGAACGCTTAGAAACTTTTCCTTAGTTAAAAGTCCATCCTTACGAGGATTAATCTCAGTAACAGTAAATCCCTCTTTTTTAAGTTGTCTAATAGGTTCTAGGACTGCATGATGCTCTGTATTCAAAGTAATTATATGTCCTAACTGACTATTATTTTTATAAAAATTCCTCGCAAAACCTAGTAAAGCTAAATTATTCGCTTCTGTAGCACCACTTGTGAAAATTATTTTCTTGTTTTGAAGATCTAATAGTTTTGAAATTTTTTCTCTATTTGCCTCAAGTACAGCGGAAGCATATATTCCTGCTACATTAGATTTACTTGAGGGATTTGCGAAAACATCAGACCAATATGGTTTCATTGCTTCAACGACTTTATCAAGACAAGGGGTTGAAGACTGATAGTCTAGTAAAATAGTACTTGTAACCATAATTTAAAGTATATAAAATTTTAAATAAAATCTATTAATTAAATGTGTATTAAATTATGAATCAAAAAGAATTTACTAATGAATCGACAAAGAAATCACAAATACTTCTAGTTGATGATGAACCTGGACTAAGAAATGCAGTCAAAACTTTTCTTGAAGATGAGGGATTTGAAATAACTGTTGCAGTTGATGGAGAAGATGGATGGGAAAAAGCTCAACAATTTTTTCCAGACTTAATAATAAGTGACATTATGATGCCTAGATGTAACGGTTACACTTTATTAGAAAGAGTCAGAGAAGATGAAAGACTCGGTGGTACTCCCGTAATATTTCTAACAGCAAAAGGTATGACGCTCGATAGAACTCAAGGATATTTAGCAGGAGTTGATGACTATATTTCAAAACCATTTGATCCAGATGAGTTAGCCGCAAGAGTTAAAAACGTAATAAAAAGACAAGAAAGGCTACTTAAAGAAGCTGCCAAATTTGCTGATACTGATGTAAGCAAAATGGCTAAACAAATCACTGAGATTAGATCAATGCTAACGAATAATAATTCAAAAAATCAAGAGAGTTCAAATGAAACTCCCAACTTTACACCTAGAGAGGCAAGTGTATTACAACTAGTAGCTGAAGGTCTTATGAATAAAGAAATTGCTAGAAAATTGGAAACCTCAATAAGGAATGTAGAAAAATACGTTAGTAGATTATTTATAAAAACAACTACCTCTAGTAGAACCGAATTAGTTAGATATGCGTTAGAAAATAATTTAGTAAAGTAATTATTTAATTTTTTCAAATTCAATCAACTTTGAAAAATAAAAAGGTGCCTGATTTAATTTCTTTTGGGTAGCATTAAAACCTTTTTGTTTTGCTGCATTAATTATTCCATTTTCCTTAAGAGTATATGCCCTTGTGGTTTTACTAGGGCCAGGAAATAATTTTCCAATATTTTTAAGAATCGCTAAAAATGGGGTGTAGGGGGCAAAACTGACAATTAATTTAGACTTACTTAGATTGCATAAATGCTTAACCATTTCTTCAGCCACTTCCTGTGGATAATGGATAAATACATCCAAACAAATTACACAATCAAAATCACCCGTTAAGTTTTCAAGATCGCACGTTTTAAATTTTATTTTGTTTGAACTTAGACCTGCCAATTGAATTCTCTCCCTAGTTTCATTTACCATAGAGTAAGAAATATCACTTAATTGAATCTGATTAACACCTAATTTCAACAACGGAACAGCTAAGCTTCCTACACCACAGCCTGCATCGCAAAAATTTAATTTATTTAAACTAGGATAATCTTTGACAATAGCTATTACATCGTCAACAGTTTTTTGGTGACCCTTCCTAATATTTTTCTGAACAGTATTTACATCATCTGATTGACTATATATTCTTTTCCATCTATCAAAACCAGTACCGTTAAAATAATCTTTAACTTCATTTTTCTCAAGATTTTTACTTGTTGACATAACTTTATTTTAAATTTAATCAATTTAATACTAACTAACTAGCGCACAACTAATTGCACGTCATCATAAGAAAAGAATTGTTTTGTTATTTTGTCTACTTTGAATTCATCAAATACTTATAAGATCTCAATAGTTATGGGAAGTGACTCAGATCTTAAAACAATGAAGCCAGCAATAGATATAATTGAACAATTTGGAATAAAAATGGATGTGTCTATATTATCGGCGCACAGAACCCCTCTAGAAATGATGGAATATGCAAAAAATGCGGAAATAAATAAAATCAAAGTTATAATTGCAGGTGCAGGAGGATCCGCACATTTACCTGGAATGATAGCCTCAATTACAAACATACCTGTTATTGGAGTTCCAGTAGAATCAAAAACTCTTAAAGGTATTGATTCACTACTTTCTATAGTCCAAATGCCTGCAGGAGTTCCAGTTGCAACTGTTGCTATTAATGGTGGAATGAATGCAGGTCTCTTAGCAATTCAAATCATGAGTTTGAATGATGAAAAAATAAAAGAAAAATTAATTAAATTTCGAAGAAAACTAAATGAAACCGTCAAATTGAAGAATAATAATTTAAATAAACTTGGTGTTAATAAATATTTAGAAACTTACTAATTTTTTTTAATACTAATCTAAAAATTTATTTTGATTTAAATAATCAATTATCTGATTTACAGATTGTATTAGATTCAATTTACCAGTTTCTACAATAATATTTGGATCTGGAGGTATTTCATAAGGGCTAGAAATACCTGTAAATTCCTTAATTTTTCCTAAACGAGCCTTTTTATATAATCCTTTGGTATCTCTAGCTTCACATACATCTAAATTTGCAGAACAATAAATTTCTATGAAATCTGATGGTCCTATAATATTTTTAACTTTCTCTCTATCTTTTTTAAAAGGAGATACAAAGGCTGTAATTGTAATAATACCTGCATTCATAAATAAATTTGCAACTTCACCTATTCTTCTAATATTTTCCTCTCTATCTTTATCTGAGAAACCAAGATCCTTGCAAAGACCGTGCCTAATATTGTCACCATCAAGAATAAAAGTTGATAAACCCTGTAAATGCAAAGATTCATTCAAAGCATTTGCCAAAGTACTTTTACCTGAACCTGATAAACCAGTGAACCAAATAACCATTCCTTTATGACCTCGCATTTTTTCTAATCTGGCTCTGTCAATTGTTAGATCATGCCATTTTATATTTTTATCAGAATTATTTAGATCTTTTTTAGACATAAATCAAATACTATCAAGATAGACTATATTTTAACTGTTAATACTTTATAAATGATAATTCTGTTTACGAAGAAACTCTTTTACTCTCTCAACTAAATCCCCTTGTAATTGAAACTCTTGCTCACTAAATTTGCCACCTGTGCTACAAAATATCTTTAATTTTTTCAATAAGGCTTTTGCTTCTATGACATTCTCTGTGTAGAGGCCTGAAATAATCGTGATAGTTTTACCTTTTTTACCTTTTTTTTCTTTAAAAATTTTAATTTTCGAACATTTATTTGTGCCGCTTTTTATCTGATTATCTTCATTACGAAATGGTTCATTATTAAACTCAACCCAATTTTTCTTTCGCATTAACTTAAGATTTATATATAGTGGATTTATATATATTATAGAAAATTGGTAAGTTCAATTTCTCTAAAGGACCAAAATCATAGGGATGACAATGTAAATCGTCCTTCAAAAGATGGAAGATTTGGTCAATATGGCGGACAGTATGTTCCAGAAACGTTAATGCCAGCCCTTTTTGAATTAGAAGAAGCTGCAAAAGATGCATGGAAAGATACAAAATTCACCGAAGAACTAAAACATTTATTAAAGACTTACGTGGGTAGGGAAACTCCACTATATGAAGCAAAAAGACTTTCTGAATATTATAAAAGTGAATCTAGTAAAAGCAGAATATGGCTAAAAAGAGAAGACCTAAACCATACTGGAGCTCATAAAATCAATAATGCATTAGGACAAGCATTGTTAGCAATTAGGATGGGCAAGAGAAGAATCATAGCAGAAACAGGGGCTGGTCAACATGGAGTAGCTACAGCTACAGTTTGCGCGAGGTTCGGTCTAAGTTGTGTTATTTATATGGGCGAAGAAGATATTAAAAGACAATCTTTAAATGTTTTCAGAATGAAACTGCTTGGTGCAAAAGTAAAAGTTGTCACATCAGGTACATCAACCTTAAAAGATGCTACAAGTGAAGCTATAAGAGACTGGGTTTCTAATGTTGAAAATACACACTACATTTTAGGTTCAGTTGCAGGGCCACACCCTTATCCTATGTTAGTAAGAGACTTCCATGCAGTGATAGGGGAAGAGACAAAAAAACAATGTTTAGAAGCTTTTAATTCACTACCGAATATACTACTTGCTTGTGTTGGGGGAGGTTCAAATGCGATGGGCCTCTTTCATCCATTCATCAATGAAAAAGATGTAAGGCTTATTGGAGTAGAGGCCGCCGGAAATGGAATAAATACTGAAAAACATGCAGCAACAATCACAAAAGGATCAATTGGAATATTACATGGGGCTATGAGCCTATTATTACAAGATGAGAATGGTCAAGTTCAAGAAGCACATTCAATTAGTGCTGGTCTTGATTATCCTGGAGTTGGACCAGAGCATAGTTATCTGAAAGAGATTGGCAGAGCAGAATATGGATCAGTTACAGATATTGAAGCTTTAAAAGCTTTGAAACTTGTAAGTGAATTAGAAGGAATTATACCTGCGCTTGAAACTGCGCATGCTTTTGCATGGCTAGAGAAATTAATACCATCACTTCAAAAAGATTCCGAAATAGTTATTAATTGCTCTGGGAGAGGAGACAAGGATGTAAATACTGTTTCATCAAGAATAAATGAAATAGATTAATACCTAGGAACTTTTGAGTCTATATATTTACTCCATCCATCAATACCATTTTCAAGATTCCATACTTCTTCAATAAAATTATTTTCTAGCAAAAAAGTGCAAAAATTATAGCTTCTTATGCCCATATGACATAAAACAACAATTTTCTTACCTTTATATTTACAAAGGATTGAAGACAAATAATCTCTAGAAACTTTACTCATTGGAATATGCACATTTGTATATGGAAAATTGGCAATTTGTAGTTCCATTGCTTCTCTTACATCAATTATTATTGGATTCTCTTCTTCAGAATTTATCCAATCATTCAAATTGTAAACTGATAGGGATTTTGGATAATTTATCACTAAAGTCTTTTAATAAATTCTTATTAACAATTTAATAATAAGAGTTGCGATAATAAAACTATTGTTAAAAATAAATATAAATATAAATATAAATATAAATATGAATATGAATATGAATATTAAATATATAGTGTTAACAATAATATTATTTACAATTAGTTTTTGCTTATCTTTTCAAAAAGTAAATTCAAAGGAATTGAATATTACTGATTTAGGCATAATTAATTACATTCCAAAAAATGACGAAATAACTTTAATATCAAATGCTAATAAGTTTGAAATTAATAGATTTTTGAAAAGCAATATAAAAGGAGATTTAAAAGAAGAATTGATTACTTTAAAAAATGGTATATATTCATTTTTAGGATTTGATTTCAAAGAAAACTTTCAAGCTATTTATGATGGAGAATTGGCACTATCAATATTTAATAAAGGAAATAAATTACAAGATGTATTATTAATAATCAAAGTTAAAGATTCAACAAATATAAATGATTTTTTAAATATAAATGATAATTCTAACGAGCAAAATAAAATCATTTCATTTAATAGGCCTGAAAAGATTAATTTTTTAAAATATGTCACTAAGACAAATGATAACTATATAATCTTTACATCAAATAAAGACCTAATTATCTCATCCATTAATGCTCAAAAAAAAGGTATCAAATCCCAAAGAATTAATAAAATACCGAAATCAATATTAAAGCAAATTCAAAATGATAAGTTATTTCTTATCTCAAATGAACAAATAATTAATAATACTCTAGGAGAAAATTATTTTTCAAATAATCAAACTTTTATTACATTATTAAAATATAAAAATAATCATCTTAAGTTGAGATCATATTCAATTAATAATATCAAAAATATAAATAACGACATATTCAATTTTGATTTCTTTAATGCTAACAATAGAATAAATATTATCTTAGCTAATTACATTAACATTATTAATGGTAAAACTTCATTTTTAGAAATTAATAATATCCAAAGCAAAATTATTGAGGATATAAAGGGACAAATTAATCATAAAAGTATTTTCTTAGATGATAAAAGTTTATGGACATTAGTATTAAAGAACGAAAAAGGAGAAGATATCTTATTTGATAAAATTAATATATTTAATGGATTTAATAGAACTACTAAAGAGATAAATAATATAAATTATTCAGTATTCTCAAAAGAAGGATTTGAATACAAAGATAATAAAATCTTTTATGTAAAAGAAAATCCTATTTTTATTAAAGAATATAATAACTTAATTTTTATAAGTAATAATTTCTCATATTTATTTGATAATGATATGCTTGTACAGTTAGCAGAAGAATATTTTAACAATAATATAAATAGTAATTCTAATAAAAGATTTATAGACGACCAAATTCTTATCAAGAATAACTTTGATAGTAAAATGATTAATACCTATCCAATTCTTAATAAGATAAAACTATTTATTAGTAATTCACTAAATTTGGAAGTTAATCAATTTAGAGCTCAAATTGAGCAAAATATACCTGCACTAAATCCAACTATATTTATAGAATCAGAACTACAAATTCTATAAAAGTTAATATTAAAAAACTTTAATTTAACAACATAAATTAAAATGCTTGTATTTAATCATAATTAATTTTAATATTTTTACTAAATAAAACTTCTTTAATGGAAAGGACTGTAGATACCTCAAAACAAATTATTAAGCCAGGCTTAGAAGGTATTCCAGTTACTAAATCATCAATATGTGACATCGATGGAAATGAAGGAAAACTTTTTTATAGAGGATATCCAATAGAAGAGTTGGCCCAAAAAAGTAGTTTTCTTGAAACTGTGTTCTTATTGATTTGGGGTGAATTACCTAAAGCCAGTGAACTGAGGGATTTTGAAGCTGAAGTTCAAATGCATAGGAGACTAAGCTATAGGGTTAGAGATATGATGAAGTGCTTTCCAGCCACTGGGCATCCAATGGATGCTTTACAATCAAGCGCAGCATCACTAGGCCCATTCTATTCAAGAAGAGCTATTGATGACCCCAAATATGTATATAACGCTGTTATTAGATTAATTGCAAAAATACCCACTATTGTTGCAGCATTTCAACTAATAAGAAAAGGTCACGATCCTATTCAGCCAAGAGATGATTTATCTTACTCTTCAAATTTTTTATATATGTTGACAGAAAAAGAGCAAGATCCTTTAGCTGCAAAAGTTTTTGATAAGTGTCTTATCCTTCATGCAGAACATAGCTTAAATGCTAGTACATTCAGTGCAAGAGTGACCGCTAGTACTCTTACAGATCCTTATGCAGTCGTTGCATCTGCAGTGGGTACTTTAGCTGGTCCCCTTCACGGTGGAGCTAATGAAGATGTAATAGCTATGCTAGAAAATATAAAAACACCAGACAATGCTGTTTCTTTTATAAAAAATTCAATTGCAAACAAAATAAAGATTATGGGTTTTGGACATAGAGAATACAAAGTCAAAGATCCAAGAGCAATAATTCTGCAGAAATTGGCGGAAGAATTATTTGAAAGATTCGGTAAAGATGAAATTTATGAAATTGCCAAAAGATTAGAAAAAGAAGCTATTCCCTTTTTAGGTCCAAGAGGAATTTATCCCAACGTTGATTATTATTCGGGACTTGTTTACAGAAAGCTTGGGATACCCAAAGATCTCTTTACTCCTATATTTGCCATCTCAAGAGTTGCAGGTTGGTTAGCACACTGGAGAGAACAATTGGGAGCTAATAGAATTTTTAGACCTTCTCAAATTTATACAGGATCAAAAGCAAGAACTTGGTTACCTCTAGAGAAAAGATAATTATTTTTTATTCGAAAGAAAATACACATAATTGACTACAAAGAGTTAATGTATTGAGTAAATAGCAAGATAATATTTTGAATACTGGACTTGACCTCGAATATAGTTTCAATGAAGCATTAAAGGCTATTGGTCTTTCTAAAGAAATAGCACATATTATTTGGTTACCTTTTCCAATGTTACTTGTTTTAGTTGCAGCAGTTATTGGTGTTCTAGTAACAGTTTGGCTTGAAAGAAAAATTTCTGCAGCAGCTCAACAAAGAATTGGGCCTGAATATGCAGGTGCACTAGGAGTCCTTCAGCCAATCGCAGACGGTTTAAAGTTACTAGTTAAAGAAGATATAATTCCCGCAAAAGCTGATTCTATACTTTTCACAGCAGGACCAATATTAGTATTAGTTCCAGTTATTCTCTCATGGTTAATTGTTCCCTTCGGCCAAAATTTAATTATTAGTAATGTTGGTATTGGTATATTTCTATGGATCGCACTCAGCAGTATTCAACCTATCGGCCTACTAATGAGTGGATACGCATCTAATAATAAATATTCGCTTTTAGGTGGATTGAGAGCAGCAGCTCAATCAATTAGCTATGAAATACCCCTTGCTCTTTCAGTTCTAGCAATTGTAATGATGACAAATTCTCTTAGTACTGTAGATATTGTTAATCAACAAAATACCGCAGGAATTATTAGCTGGAATATCTGGAGACAGCCAATAGGATTTATCATTTTTTGGATTTGTGCATTAGCTGAATGCGAGAGACTTCCTTTTGACCTACCTGAAGCTGAAGAAGAACTAGTTGCTGGTTATCAAACAGAATATGCCGGAATGAAATTCGCTTTATTTTACTTAGGAAGCTACATAAATTTAATTCTATCAGCACTTTTAGTATCTGTTCTGTATTTAGGGGGTTGGGGATTTCCTGTACCAGTTGAAATATTCTCTAAGATATTAAATCTTCCACTAAACTCTCCAGCCATACAATTGATAACAGCCACAATAGGAATAGTAATGACAATTCTGAAAGCATACCTTCTAGTTTTCATTGCAATATTACTAAGATGGACAACCCCAAGAGTAAGGATTGATCAACTACTTGATCTAGGTTGGAAGTTTTTATTACCTATTTCGTTAGCCAATCTTCTTTTAACTGCAGGCTTAAAACTTGCCCTTCCAAGATTTTTTGGAGGATAATTTAAGTATTTTTACTTACGAAAAGAATGTATTTCTACTATAATGTATGTATATATGTTTCTTAAATGAAAGATTTCCTTCAAAAAGTCAATAGTTACATAAGAGAAGCTTTTGGTGCCAGTAAATATTTATTTGATGGCATTACAGTAACCTTTGATCATCTCCGCAGAAGGCCAGTAACGGTTCAGTATCCATATGAGAAATTAATACCTTCTGAAAGATATAGAGGAAGAATTCACTATGAGTTCGATAAATGTATTGCTTGCGAAGTCTGTGTAAGAGTATGTCCAATAAATCTTCCAGTTGTAGATTGGGTTATGAATAAAGAGACTAAGAAAAAAGAATTAAGGAACTATTCAATTGATTTTGGAGCATGTATTTTTTGTGGCAACTGTGTTGAATATTGTCCAACAAATTGTCTATCTATGACAGAAGAATATGAATTAGCAACTTTTGATAGACATAATTTAAACTTTGATAATGTTGCACTTGGTAGATTACCCACAAATGTAACATCAGATCCGACTGTTAAATCTTTAAAAGAATTAGCTTATCTACCTAAAGGTGTTATGGATCCTCATGAGCGATCAGCTGCTGATCCCAGAGTAGGTAAACTTCCTGAAGAGGTGCTAGATTGGATGGTATCAAACAATTCTCAAGAAGAAATATCAGTTGGCAACCAGAAAAAATAAATGTCTATTGCAGTAACTACACAATTTATTTGTTTTGTAATTTTATCTCTTGTAATTATTATTGGATCTTTAGGAGTTGTACTTCTTGAAAGCATTGTATATTCTGCTTTTTTATTAGGTGGAGTTTTCATGAGTGTAGCAGGTTTATATCTCTTATTAAATGCAAGCTTTGTTGCTGCTGCTCAAGTTCTAGTCTATGTAGGAGCCGTAAATGTTTTAATTATCTTTGCAATCATGCTAGTTAATAAAAAAGAAGAATTAAAACCTATAGAAAATATTAATTCACGAAGAATAATATCCTCTACCATTTGCATTACTCTTTTAAGCCTTCTAATAAGAGTAGATATATCAAAAGTATGGTTAATTGCCAGTCCTCAGACTTCTATAGGAGAAGAGTCAACTATTAGGATAGGAGAACATTTATTTAGTGATTATTTACTTCCATTTGAAGTAGCTTCTGTACTCCTTTTAATGGCTATGATTGGAGCTATAGTTCTTGCTAGGAGAGATGTTTTATCAAAAGATATTTCAACTGGTTTACCTGTCGATCAAGAATTAATTGAAAAGTCAGATAAACCTATCTTAATTAAAAAAAATTAGTCCTAAATCATAATCATGAGTTTAGATTCAATCCCATTAAAAGCATTTTTAATAGTTGCATCAATACTTTTTTGTATTGGTATATGGGGCTTATTAAATAGCAGAAATGCAGTAAGAGTTTTAATGAGTATTGAATTAATGTTAAATGCCGTTAATTTAAATTTAATGGCGTTTTCTTCTTATATTGATAATAATTTAATTCAAGGTCAAGTATTTGCGATTTTTGTAATTACAGTAGCAGCTGCAGAAGCTGCAGTTGGTTTAGCAATCTTATTATCGCTTTACAGAAATAGAGTTACAGTTGACATGGAAAGTTTTAATTTGTTGAAATGGTAAAACTAAATTAATGAAAATTTCATTAGTGCTCATTATTTATCGTTCAGATAGCACTATTGCAGAAGAAACATCTTCATATTGTGAAAATATTTTTAATCATAAAGGGATTAATTCTTTAAGAATAAGTAGCAATTTTAATAAAGAATCTTTAGCGAATAAATTAAACAGTAAATCTAGAATACCTAATTTAGCAATTGTCTTAGGTGGAGACGGAACAGTTTTAAAATCAGTAAATGTTCTAATAAATTTCAACATACCTATTATAAGTTTTAATATTGGTGGCAATTTAGGTTTTCTTAGCCAAGATAAGAATTTTTTATTAAATGAGTCTTTTTTAACTCTTCTTGAAAAAGATAAATTTACTATAGATGTGAGGAATATGTTGCAATGTAATTTATATAAGACTGATAATAATCAAAATAATTTGTACTCAGAACCCATTCAATATTTTGCACTAAATGATTTTTATTTTAAATCAGTTGACAATGATATTTCACCAACAAATCAAATACAAATAGAAATAGATGATGAGAAAGTAAATGAATACAAAGGAGATGGTCTTATAATATCATCAACAACTGGCTCTACCGCCTATTCAATGGCTGCAGGAGGTCCTATAGTGCACCCTTCCATTAATGCAATAATAGTTAATCCAATATGCCCAATGAGTTTATCTAATAGGCCTATTGTTATTCCTGGTAATAGTAGAATTATCATCAAATCAGTTAAAAAGGTGGAAGGATCTCTTCAACTTTGGAAAGATGGATCGAAGTGCTTGCCAGTCTCTTCTTCGGATTATTGTGAAATCAAAAAAGCCTCCATAGCAGCTAAGTTTATTTCACTAAAAAATAGTGTTTCATATTACAATACGTTAATAAAAAAATTAGATTGGAAAGGCAATTTATCGTAAAAAACATATTTTCTACAAATGACATTTGAAATAGAAAGAAGATTCTTAATTAAAAATGATGAATGGAAGAATTTCATAATTAAAAAGACTTTTATTGAACAAGGATATTTTTCAACTTATTCAAATGAATGGATTATAAGAATAAGATCTGAAAACAAGAAATTTAAATTAACACTGAAAAAACTGATTAGTAATTTCACAAACCACGAATTCGAGTATGAGATTCCTAGCAAAGAGGGAGAAATAATTATTTCTAAACTAATTAATAAAATTTTCAAAGAAAGATTTTATTTACTAATTAATAAAAAATATTGGGTGGTAGATATTTTCAAAGATAAAAATCATCCTCTAGAAATTGCAGAAATTGAATTAGAAAACGAAGAAGAAAAAATTGAAATACCAACTTTTTTATCAAAAGAAATAACAGGTATTAAGATGTTTTCAAATGCTGAACTTGCAAAATCACCCATTTCAACATGGGAAAAAGAGAATTTAAGAAAATTTTTTAATAACTAGCCAAAAGTCGCTCATTCCTTTAGATTCTTTTTATATTTATTGATCAGTCATTAATCAAGGCATTAAAAAAATGTTTGGTCTTTATGATAAAGAAGGAATACTTAGATACATAAATTCAGACAAGGATGCATGCATCGCTTACGCCGAACTTTTTGATTTAAATTCATCAAGTTATTCTTTGATGTCACTTAATGAGACAGAAAATGATTTTGGTAATTTTAATCTTGATCAGAATCAGGCAAAGAACAGCAATTAAATCCATCTCGACAAATTTTGCCGTGATCCATTGCCCAATTAAGAAGTGCAACTCTGTTTTTTGAACCTGTTTTTGTAAACATATTGCTTACATGGTTATCGACAGTTCTTTTACTGATAGTAAGTTTTACTGCGATCTCTTGATTCGTTAGCCCATCAGCTACTAAATCTATGATTTCCATCTCTCTTGATGAGAGACCCATCATATC
>CETG01063908.1_pt1 | contig 23368 bp, 22 predicted proteins | sample 361471 | NCBI WGS metagenome assembly CETG01 (sample SAMEA2622696, study PRJEB7988) | marine metagenome | isolation source: saline water (ENVO:00002010), including | reverse complement strand
AGTGAACGTTGCTGAGCTTTGGGATACTGGGGGACTTTAACAAGATTGAAGGGTAATTTGGTGAAATATTTCGTATATATGAAAGGCTTGTATTGGTATTTAGTATTTCCAAGGAGAATAATCGTTATAAGATCTGCTTTGTAAGCGAATTATTAACACTTTTAACAAATTATGGAAGCTGATCAAAAAGAGATTTCTCAGCTAAGTGGAAGTAATGCTCAGCTGGTTCAAAAAATTAAGGGGTCTAGAAAAACTACTAACTATATAGTTGGGTCAATGCTTAGCATTGGAGGGGTTGGTTTTTTTCTTGCTGCCTTATCTAGTTATTTTGGGAAAAATTTTCTTCCATTAGGGAATCCTTCTACTTTGATTTTCGTCCCTCAAGGATTGGTAATGGGTATTTATGGAATAGTCGCGTCTGTGTTAGCCATTTATATGTGGAGATTAATTTCGATTGACTTTGGTTCTGGAACTAATATCTTCGACAAAAACAAAGGACTTTTATATATCTCTAGGATAGGTTTTTTAAAGGAAATAAATATTGAAGTCCCATTAAAAGATATAAAAGCAGTGAAATTAGATGCAAGAGAAGGATTTAACTCTAGGAGAAGACTTTGCTTAAGAATTCAGGGTAAAAAAGATTTGCCAATATCTAAAGTCGGATCACCTCAACCCCTTTTAGATTTAGAAGAAGAAGGAGCCGAACTAGCTAGATTCCTTGGAGTAAACCTCGAAGGTTTTTAAAATAATAATTTATGAAGTTATTTGATCTTGTTTCAGGCTTTTTAAATAGAATTAATAAAGTAATTATTTTTTTTCTGCTTATACCTTTTATAAGTAGTTGCCAGAACGAAAATAAAATAGGAGTTTCTGAGGTCTGTAAAAATATTGCTCTTGATTGTTTAAAAGGTCAGCACATTATTGAAATGCATACAAATAAAGGAATAATGTCTTTCAATCTAGATGCCAATGCAGCTCCTATTACAGTCAGCAATTTTATAGAGTTAGTAAATAATAATTTTTATGAAAAAAAGACTTTTGATAAAGTAATTAGAGAGCCTATTAAATTCACAATTCAAGTGGCTAATGATCAAATTAAAAATCAATTTATAAAAGATAATAAGATTAAAAAAAATTCAAATCTCATCGATAATAATAAAATAAGATTTATTCCGCTTGAAATAAAATTAAAGGATGAAGATATACCTAGGTATGGAATGAAGATAAAAGATCCAAGATTACTAGATAAAATAGAACTTAAACATACGATAGGATCTATATCAATGGCAAGATTAGAGTCTGTAAATTCAGCAAGTTCAATTTTTTTTATATCTTTAAGTTCATTGCCTATACTTGATGGAAGATATGCAGTTTTTGGAAGAATAATAGAAGGAAATAAAGTCCTTAATATAATTAATGAAGGTGATTATATAGAAAAAATAATTTATATTAATCGATAATATCTTAATACATGTAATTTATTTTATCTGGAAAGAAGCTAGCTGATTTTTAGCATTTCTGTATTTATTCCTGAAGCTCTTTCAAGTGCGATTTTTCCTGTTCTAGCTATTTCTAATATTCCATAAGGAGATAACAATTTTTCAATAGCGACTAATTTACCTGGATCTCCAACCACTTCAAGAATTAAGGCTTCATCAGATACATCGACAACTTTAGCTCTAAATACTTGAACAAGGTCTAAAATTAAACCTCGTTGTTCTGCAGATGAAGAGACTTTTAAAAGCATCAATTCTCTCTCTACGGCTGGGAAATTTGTTAGATCTGAAACATTTAGAACATTTACTAATTTGTCTAGTTGTTTAGACATTTGTTGAAGGGCCTGATTATCTCCTTCGACAACCATTGTCAGTCTTGATATCCCTGGAGACTCGGCAGGTCCAACAGCAAGACTGTCAATATTGAAACCCCTGCGAGCAAAAAGTCCTGCAATTCTACTAAGTGCTCCAGATTCATCTTCTACTAGCACTGAAAGAGTGTGCTTCATTCTTTTGGGCTGGTTAGGTTTAAGTTAATCTCCAGCCAATTCAAAATGGAATTATTGAAATATTTTGGAGATTCATCATGAGGGCAATGCCCTGTGTTTTTTATAACTAATAATTTAATCCAAGAATGCTGTTTTATGAGATTTTTACCTATAAATAAAGGTACTAATTTGTCTTCCTCCCCCCAAATCATCAAAAGAGAAGGTCTTAAAGCTGTTTTAGGAAGTTTTGTTAATAAATTTGGCGCAGTTGAGAAGGGCTCTCTCAGAGCCATTCCTAAGCACATTGCCCTTAAAGCTCTTGGGGCAGTTTTTTTTCTTGCAGGTTTGCTAACAATCTTTTTTAATTCTATATCTGATGAAATGTTCTTGAAATATGCAAGGTTTAGTGCATAATTAATTATTTCTGTTCGAGATATTAAAGGAACAATAATTTCTAATGGAAGGAGATAAAAAAATGTTTTTATAGCAAATTCTTTTATTATTTTTAACCATTTAGAATTATATTTATATTCTAAATTATTTTTCATTAATGCTGGATCAGGTAATGGAGCTGTTACTAACGTTTCAACTAGATTAGGAGCCAAAATAAAGCTTGTTAATGCTACAAGTCCTCCTAAGGAATTTCCAATAAGAATTGCCTTTTTAAATTTATGTATTAAAACTATTTCGATTAAAAAGTCTTTTAATTGTGATCCCCAAAATTGATTTTCTAAGTACCTTATTTTTTTAGGGTGAGGTTGTTCTGATTTCCCAAAGCCAATTAGATCTATTGCATATATGCAAAAACCAGCTTCGGATAAATCTTTTGCATTATTTCGCCAGTGTTCGGAACTTGCTCCAAATCCATGTATTAAGACAATAGGTCGATCTGATGTTTTGCCTAGAACTCTCCAATGGCAAGAGAACCCTTTCCAAATCCAAATGTGATGACTACCCCATTGGGAATCATTTGGAGATATCTCCTTGCTATGACTTATGAAATCGGATTTTTCCAAAGATTCGTCTATTGATTTTCCTTTTATATATTTGAAGATTAAACATATTTTTCTTTAATAGGGGTATTTTTTAGTTCTTTTCAAGATCCTTTTTTAAGAAAATCAATAAAAAGGTTTTATAGTCTAATGATCTAAAATTAAAAAATGGCATCTGAGATTTTTGGAATTGCAGCAGTCTTCTGGGTCCTTATTCCTGTGGGCCTTCTAGGAGGAGCTCTGTTGTTAAAACTTCAGGGAGATTAATCTCTCACGTTTTTTATCTCTTCCATTTAGGCTCCTTTGGAATTAATGAAATCACCTATGCAGGTTCTTATTTTTGGAGGAACCGGCACTCTCGGCAGGCAGATTGCTAGAACTTCTATTGATTCTGGCTATAAGGTTAGGTGCATGGTGCGCAAGCCTAGAAGTGCCTCATTCCTTCAAGAATGGGGATGTGAACTTACAAAAGGTGATTTGCTCGATTTTGAAAGCATACAAAATTCATTAGAAGATGTAGATGCAGTTATAGATGCCGCTACTAGTAGGCCTGATGATCCGAAAAGTGTTTATCAAGTTGATTGGGAAGGTAAATTGAACCTTTATAGGGCTTGTGATGCAGCTAATGTTAAAAGAGTTGTTTTTTTATCTTTATTAGCAGCAGAAAAATATCGAAATGTACCGTTAATGGATATCAAATATTGCACTGAGAGACTTCTGATGAGCTCTGATTTGGATTACACAATTATTCAAGGTGCAGCATTTATGCAAGGAGTTATTGGTCAATTTGCAATTCCAATATTAGATAGTCAACCAGTTTGGATAAGTGGTCAACCTGGAGAAATTGCATATATGAATTCTCAAGATATGGCTAAATTTGCAGTCTCAGCATTAAAGAGTCCTAAGACATCAAGAAAAAGTTTCCCTGTAGTAGGCCCTAAAGCATGGAAAGCAGATGAATTGGTTGAATTATGTGAAAAGTCCTGTGATAGGAAGGCAAGGGTTTGGAGAGTTTCACCATTTGTTATTTCTGCGGCACAGTCAGTTATTTCATTTTTTGAATCAACTTTGAATGTTGCTGAACGATTATCCTTTGCGGAACTAAGTGGAAGTGGGATTTCTTTGAATGCTGCTATGGAAGAGACTTATGCTGCCTTTGGATTAGATCCTGCAAAAACAACAACGATGGAAAACTATATCAAGGAATACTATGAGGTAATTCTTAAACGATTGAAAGATATTGGAGCTGACCTTGATAAAGAAGAAAAAAAGAAATTTCCAATTTAATAATCAAAGTTGCAAACAATCAGTTCTTTTGTACTATTTATTTGAATTGCATTTGTTTGTTGTCAATTTCTCAAATAAAAAACTTTAGCCGCAGGTTGGAAAATCTTGCTAATGAGGCTACTTCTGAGCTTGATAAAGCTTGCGGTAATGAATTATGGAAGAATATTGGTTTTGAGGCATTTGATCGATTAAAAGATTCAGAAAGGAGATCCAGAGCAAATTACTATTACGGGCAATTACAGACCGTAAGAGAGTTGCAATCAGTTTTTCATTAATGCTTATTAACGACTTAAAATAAAACATATTTAATTAACTCATTTATTTAGGAGTGTTTAGAAAACATGATTGAGACATCGGGAGTTATAGAGAAAGAACAAGGCAATGGTTTTTATTTGGTCACTTTGGAGCAACCTGAAGGTCATCAATGCCTATGTAGAGCAGCAGGTAAGTTGACTAAATTTAGGATTAAATTATTAGCAGGAGATAAGGTCCTTGTTGAAATAAGTCCTTATGATTTAACTCGAGGAAGAATTACCTATAGAGAAAGAAATGCTGGTGGAGGAGGCAATAGGCCAGGAGGTAATAGACCAGGAGGAAATAGACGAAGGTAATAGAAGCCAATTTAATTCAATTAATTAACTCGATTATTGCGTTTTTAAATTCACTTCTTTGTTTGACACCTTGCCATTGCTTTTTAAGTTCTTTCTTTAAGAATAATTGAATTGTTGGAGTCCCTACAATATTAGCCTTTTTAGCTATTTCATTTTCTCTTTCAATATCTATTTCAACGACTTGGGCTTTTCCTTTTAATTCTTCAATAATTCTTTTGATTTGAGGCTTTAGGACATGACAAGGGCCACAATTTTTTGATGTATAAATAACAAGAAGAGGAATATTGCTTTCGTGATAGAGCTTCCTTAAGGCGTAACTGCCTTTCTGCCAAGGAGCATTGAATTTAAAGTTTTGTTCATTTGAAATTTTAGTTGAAGCTGAATTTTTAGTTTCTTTTGGATCAGCAGTTTTTCTATGAATTAAAGAAGCAAGGTTGTTTTTACTAAGCCATCTTTCGGCTGCTAAGGCTGCTTTACAACCACTACCAGCTGCGGTAATCCCTTGTCTCCATTCTGAATCAGCAACATCTCCAGCTGCAAAAACACCATTTAATGAGGTTTCTGGTCTACCTGGTTTTGTAATTATGTAACCTCTTTCATCAATTTCTATTTGGTTCATAAAAAGTTGAGTATTTGGGGTATGACCAATCGCATAGAAAAGACCTTTAACTTTGATTAATTCTAATTGGGAGGAATTTTTCTTTTTTACTTTTAAAGTTTTTAGCCAGTCGTCTCCGTCGACATCAATTAATTCCGTATCAAAATGAACGGTTATCTGAGAATTTAGAAGAACCCTATCTGCCAAAGAAGCGCTAGCACGAAGTTGATTGGCCCTAACCAATAAATGTACATGACTCCCATATTTTGTTAAATAGACCGCTTCTTCGCAGGCAGAGTCTCCGCCTCCTACTACGGCAAGCTCTTCTTTAATAAATTGAGGCGTTGCTCCATCGCAAATAGCACAAGCGCTTATCCCTTTACTCCAGAATTCTTTTTCTTTTGGAAGATTTAATCGCTTTGCACTTGCTCCAGTAGCTATAATTAAAGAGTTTGTTTTGATTCCTTTTTCTTCATCTGAGGTTGTTACAGAGAAAGGATGTTTACTGAGGTCAATAGTTTCAGCATCTTCTTCAATTAACTTGGTTCCCCATCTAATAGCTTGAGACTTAAGGAGATCCATTAAGTCTGGTCCCATAACGCCATTTGGAAAACCTGGGAAGTTTTCAACAAATGTTGTTGTCATCAATTGGCCTCCTGGAATTCCACCCTTTTGGAAACCTGTAATTAATAATGGTTGAAGATTGGCTCTCGCTGCATAAATGGCTGATGTATATCCTGCTGGTCCAGAGCCTATGATTACGACATTTTCAGTTGATTTGGAATTAGATGATTTGGTGACGCCCATAAAATTAAGGCGATAAAATTAAACAATAATAAATAAAAACTAAAATTATTAGTATTTGTTGGATCTATTAAAAAAGCTTTTTTGAATAATAACTTGAATAAATTTTTTATAATTCAAGAAGTTCATCCGAATCTATAGCTTTTTCAACCCTTGATTCGATTAAAGAATTTGGGAATTTTAGAATCGATTCTTCTAGTTTCTCTGGATTTTGATGTAGGCATAGTATCCATTCTTTAAATTCTTGAGTAAGAGCATAGCTATCTTCGTAATTCTCGAAGTTATCTAAAAACGAAACTCTGTTTGTAGCCCAATAGGTGGCAACATCGATTCTCCTTTTAATAGAAGCATCCATTTTTTTTAGCCAGATCTGGGTACCTTTACATGTCATGGGTCCAGAAACTTGTTTTATTTAGTACAAAATCGTTTTATGAACAAAAAAGAATGTTTGCTTAAGGTTTAATATTTTCTTAAGTATTTAAAGAAGCGTAATTTAAGTCTAAAAGTAGTTAAATTTTTTCTAGGAGATTATTGAATTCAAACTGCCTCAGTATGATTTAGCAGCAATCTTTCAACTTCTTCAATCCCTTCATTAGCAGATTTGCGAGCTAATTGAAAATTACCATTTGCATCTTCCATGAGATTCTCAGCAAGTCGATCTAATATCTCTTCTTTTTTTTCTTCGATCATTTTTATTAACTCATTATCGATTAGCTTTCTTACAGCGACTGAAAGAAGTTTGTCATTTGTGGCTTCGGCAAAAGTTCCTTGAACTAGTTCTTGAATGAATAATCGATGAACTTCACTGCTTCTAAGAAAGCTTTCTGTGGCATTGATTATTCCTTCAACAAGAGTTTCATCAGGTTCTGAATCATGATTCGCGAGCTTGAATTCCCAATCCAGGTGTTTTCTCTGCCATCCAGACCCATGAAGACTTGGCATAACGGTTTGGGAGTATGTATCTACGGACATTTCGTAAATCCTTTCCGCTAGTCGTTCACACCATTCACGACCATGACTTTGTAGATTTTGTTGCATTGCTGTCCTGGGGACAGCATGGCCTCCGTGATGGCTATGACATACACCATCTGGACATTCGATTGCGGTGAGACTCATTTATTTGATTTATTGAAAGTATCTATTTATTTCTTAGCTAAAAATCTTTATTAGGAAAACCTTTCTTGAGGAAAGTTGTAAGGAATAAAATCCTTTAACCCTGTAACCTCCAATTAAAAGAGATTACATTTCTTGTTTTGGCTAGATTTTTCATTCCACTTGAAACTGCTCCAAGAGAGACAAGGGTTGCAGTAACCCCTGAAACGGTAAAGAAATTTATTTCTTTGGGATGTTCGATATTTATAGAAGCAGGGGCAGGAAAATCTGCGGGCTTCTTGGATAAAGCTTACGAGGAAGTTGGAGCAAAATTAATCGAGCAAGATAATGAAGAACTCTTAGCTCGGATTGATGCTGTTTTATGTGTTCAAAACCCTTCAAAAGATTTTTTGTCAAAACTTCCTAAGGGGACGATAATTATTGGATTGCTAGCTCCTTATGGTAATAATTTACTTGCTAGTAATTTGGAGGCAGGAGGATTAACGGCGTTAGCTCTTGAATTACTTCCAAGAATTAGCAGGGCTCAATCTGCTGATGCTCTTTCTTCTCAAGCAAATATAGCTGGATACAAATCTGTACTCCTCGCGGCAAGTGCTTTAGATAGATATTTCCCAATGTTGATGACAGCTGCAGGGACAGTTCAGCCGGCAAAAGTTGTTGTCCTTGGAGCAGGTGTTGCTGGTCTTCAGGCTATTGCAACAGCTAAAAGATTGGGAGCAGTAGTTTATGTAAGTGATATTAGGCCAGCCGTTAAGGAGCAGGTTGAATCTTTAGGAGCAAGATTTATAGAGCTTCCTGAAATCACTGAAAAGCCCTCTGAGTCAGGAGGTTATGCTCGCGAGGTCTCTGCCGAATTTTTATCTCTTCAAAGACAGCAATTAACTAATCAATTAGCCGAAGCAGATGTCGCTATTTGCACAGCACAAGTCCCAGGAAAGAAAGCACCGTTACTAATTGATGATCAGATGCTTGATCAAATGCGTCCTGGTTCAGTAGTTGTAGACCTTGCCGTTGATCAAGGTGGAAATTGTTCTGGTAGTAAATCACGAGATACAATTTTGCGAAAAGGCGTGAAATTAATAGGAGCATCTGATTTGCCTTGTAGTGTTCCTAATCATGCAAGTTCACTTTATGCGAGGAATTTGTTAGCTCTTTTAAATCCTTTGATTACAAATGGTGCTCTTATAATTAATACTGAGGATGAATTAATAAAAGGATCTCTAATAAGCAAGGATGGAGTTATTAGATGCCCCGAAGTTTTACTAGCAGGAGGTAATTAATGTCTTTTTTAAATGAAGCACTTTGGGTTCTTATTTTAGGAAGCCTTCTTGGATTGGAATTAATTGGTAAAGTCCCTCCTACTTTGCATACTCCATTGATGAGTGGGGCGAATGCAATTTCTGGAATAACAATGTTGGCAGCTCTTACTCTAATAATCAAAGCAGGAGATAATATCCCATTATTACTAATGGGTTCAGTATCTCTTGGATTTGCCTTGTTTAATGTTGTAGGAGGTTTTTTGGTCACTGACAGAATGCTTGGAATGTTTAGTCGTAAGACATCAAGGAAATAAGGAGATAGCAAATGAACATATCTTTGATTCTTAATTCAATTATTGATCTTTTAGCGGTTCTATTACTTGCTTTAGGGATAAAGGGATTATCAAAAGTTCGGTCTGCTCGAGAGGCTAATAGGCTGGCTGCTATTGCAATGACTCTCGCTGCCGTTGGAGTTTTAGTTAATGCTTTAGGGAGTGGAGGTATCTCATTCAAGGCATGTTTATGGATTTTATCTGGTTCATTAATTGGTGGCTTGTTGGGATTGATTATTGCAAAAAGAGTACCAATGACTGCAATGCCAGAGACCGTTGCTCTTTTTAATGGATGTGGAGGGATGTCTTCTTTGTTAGTTGCTATTGGGGTGGCAATTTTCCCTATAGCTGAAGCTAAAGGAGGATTAAGTAATGGAATAGTTGAGTTGATTTCAATAGTTGTTTCTGTTTTCGTAGGAGCCATCACTTTTACAGGATCAATAGTTGCTATGGCCAAGCTTCAGGGTTGGCTTTCAACACCTAATTGGACTCAAAGCAAAGTTCGCCATGCTGTAAATATTTTCTTTTTAATGATTTCATTAGTAGCAATATTTGAGCTTCTCTCAGCAAGTAATCCAGGGACTAATGGTCTTTGGTTATTAGTTTTTGCATCAGGGTTGCTTGGGATAGGAGTAACTCTTCCTATAGGAGGAGCTGATATGCCAGTAGTTATATCTTTATTGAATAGTTATTCGGGCGTGGCGGCTGCTTCTGCTGGATTTGTGGTTGGTAGTCAATTGTTAATTGTTGCAGGGGCAATGGTTGGTGCTGCAGGATTAATTCTTACGCAGGTTATGTGCAAAGGAATGAATAGGTCTTTAGTATCAGTGCTTTTTGGAGGAGCACTTGGAGGAGGTAGCCTTTCTTCAAACACTTCATCAAAAGAATACACAAATATAACAAGTTGTAGCGTTGAAGAGTGTGCCTTAACTCTTGAAGCAGCCGAAAGGGTTGTCATTGTTCCTGGCTATGGATTGGCAGTAGCTCAGGCTCAGCACACTCTTAGAGAAGTTTCTCGACTTTTAGAAATTAGTGGTATTAACGTGACCTATGGGATTCATCCTGTGGCAGGCAGAATGCCAGGTCATATGAATGTTTTGCTTGCAGAGGCAGATGTTCCTTATGAGCAGCTAAAGGAAATGGAAGTAATTAACCCTGATTTTCCAGCGACAGATGTTGTTTTAATTCTTGGTGCGAACGATGTTGTTAATCCCCAAGCAAAGACTGATAAAGACTCTCCTTTATATGGAATGCCAGTATTAGATGTTCAAGAGGCTAGAACGGTTTTTGTGGTTAAAAGAGGTATGAGCGCTGGATATTCAGGAATAAAAAATGATTTGTTTGATTTGCCTAATACATCAATGGTTTTTGGAGATGCAAAGAAGGTATTAGGAGATCTTTTGGTTGAGTTGAAGGAGCTGGGTATAGGTGGAAAAGGATGAATCTCAATGGGATTTCCTTAATCGTTTAGGGATAGATTCTTTTAAAGAACTTTTCCCTTGGATAGGAGGAGATCTTCAAACTCTTAGAGATACCTTTGTCTCTGAGAGATTGTCAATAGAAAACTCTGAAGAAATTAAGATCCCAATCCCTGAAATGCCTTGTAGATATTTTGGTAAAGGATATTTGCGTTGTTTTTTAGATCTTCCTGATAGTTTAAGTCCAATCAAGGGACTAGTTTTAATGGTCCATGGCTTAGGAGGGTCAAGTAGAAGGCAAGGATTGAGGAGAATGGCTTTAGCTTTAAGGAAAGCTGGTTTTGCTGTCTTGAGATTAAATCTTCGCGGGGCTGACCCTGGGAGAGAACTCGCTGGGGGGACTTATTCAGCTCAATGTGATAGTGATTTAATCCCTGTAATTATTTATGCAAGAAAAATTGCTGAAAACTTGAGATCTCAAAATTTAAAATCAACTAAAAATATTCCATTGTTCGGAGTAGGAATATCTCTTGGAGGAACAATTTTGCTTAATGGATGTCTAAACTCTAAGAATTTTTTTGATTCTAAAAATCCAATTTTAGATGGATTAGTTTGTATAAGTAGCCCTCTAGATCTTGCTGCTTGTAGTGCATCAATTGAGAGACCTAGAAATATTGTTTATCAAAAATGGTTATTGCAGAGGTTGGAGAAACAAACCTTGGCAGATCCTTTTGGAATAAGAAAAAAAGAAAAGGATATTATTTCTAAAGCAAAAGATCAAAATTTAAAAATTTTTTCTTCTATTCGAGATTTTGATTCTGTAATTACAGCCCCTAGATGGGGTTATAAGAATGTAGATCAATATTATAAAATGGCATCCCCAATAAATAAATTTTTTGAGGAGATAAATCTAATACCTAAAGCATTATTTATTCAATCATTAGATGATCCTTGGGTACCATCTAATTCATTAGAACAAATTAAGAAAAGTAATCAGCAATATTATAAAAAAGAAAATTTAGATTTTGTGTTAACACAAAAAGGTGGCCATAATGGATTTCATGGAAAAAATGGATGTTGGGGAGATAACCTTGTAAAGAATTATTTATTAAGCATTTCTTAGATTGAACTAAATTATATTAATTGTGAATGGTTCTTAACTTCTTCTCTAGCCCAACTATCAACTATTAGAACATCATTAAGACTTGGATCTAATTTAATTTCATTTTTGTGTTTTTCACAGGCAGTTTCAATTACTTTTGGGATGTCTAAAAAATGAATCTTTTCTTTTAAGAATTGAGCCACGGCTTCTTCGTTTGCAGCGTTAAGTACCGCTGGCATTGTTCCTCCAGTTAATCCAGCTGAATAGGCAAGTTCCATGCAAGGATATTTAGAGGTATCTGGCTTCTTAAAAGTTAATTGTCCTATTTCAGTCAGATCTAGTCTTTTCCATGGAGTCTTTAACCTGTTAGGCCAACTCATGCAATAAAGAATTGGAAGTTTCATATCTGGCCAACCTAATTGAGCTAAGACAGAAGAATCTTCTAATTCGATCATCGAATGAATAATACTTTGTGGATGAATTACTATTTCTATCTGCGTATATTCAAGTCCAAATAAATAATGAGCTTCAATAACTTCTAGACCTTTATTCATCAAAGTTGCTGAATCAACAGTGATTTTGCGCCCCATACTCCAATTAGGATGACTAGTTGCGTCTTGAACTGTGGCTTTCTTTAGTTCTTCGATTGACCAATCTCTGAAGGCACCTCCAGATGCTGTCAAATGGATGTTTCTAAGACCAGGAGTAGGAATACCAGTAGATAAACGAGCGTTCTCTGCCCAAGGAGTACCTTGAAGACATTGAAAGATAGCAGAGTGTTCTGAATCTGCTGGAAGAAGCCTGCTGCCACTTTTTTTTAATTCAGGTAATACAACTGGTCCTGCCGCTATAAGAGTTTCTTTATTTGCTAGAGCAACATCTTTTCCAGCTTTTATAGCAGCAAGTGTTGGAAGTAATCCTGCACAGCCAACTATTCCAGTAATTACTAGATCTGCATGATCCCATGAGGCCGCAAGATTTAATCCATCAGGACCACCTACTATTTTTGGAGAATATTCACCAGATTTAATTATTGGTACTTTTTCTAGGAAAGTTTTTAATTGTGGAATTAGTTTTTCATCGGCTAGAGCGACTAATTCAGGCTTATGAACTTGAATTTGTTGCATTAAAAGTTCAAGATTTTTTCCTGCAGATAGTGCAACCACATTGAATTGATTAGGGAACTCTTCAGCGATTTCAAGAGTTTGAGTCCCTATTGATCCTGTTGATCCAAGAATGCTTATGGCTTTCACATTGTGAAGTCAGGTAAGACCAGTCTCCCATTAGGAGGTATAACCCAGGGAAGATTAACTTCCAGATCAATCTGGATTAATAAAAAGAGGAACTTTTTATGGAGACAAGAGAACAATGGAAATCAAGCTTGGGTTTCGTTCTTGCCGCTGCAGGAAGTGCAGTTGGACTAGGCAATCTTTGGGGTTTTGCTTATAGAGCTTCCCAGGGTGGGGGACTTGCCTTCATTCTTCTTTATATACTTATTGTTTTAGTTGTTTGTTTGCCAGTTTTAGTAGCTGAAATGGTGCTTGGAAGAAGCACAGGTAAAAGTCCTCTCATTGCTCCCATTCAAGCGGCTGGTAATAAGTGGCAACCTATGGGGTGGCTGTTTGTAATTGCGTCAATAGGAATTCTTGCTTTTTATGCTGTCCTTATGGGATGGACTGCAGATACATTTTTTCATTCCCTTTTCTTTGGGCTGCCTGGAAATATGTCAGAAGCAGAGACTTTCTTTGGGTCAATAAGCAGTGGAAGTAGTGTTTTGCTGGGTCAATTACTTAGCTTGATTCTCACTGCTTCTGTTGTCGCTGCGGGAGTTAGAGGCGGTATTGAAAAACTTACTAAGTGGTGTGTGCCTTTATTATTTTTATTATTAGTTGTTCTAGCTATTTGGTCTGCCACATTACCGGGGACTTGGGAAGGATATAGAACTTTCCTTTTAAGATGGGATACTTCTGAATTCTTTAATTCAACTACTATCCGAAATGCATTTACTCAAGCATTCTTTTCATTGAGTCTTGGGATAGGCGTGATGATTGCATATTCCTCTTATTTAGATAGAAGCAAAAAATTACCTAAACAAGCATTAGCAGTGGCTTCTTTAGATACATCAGTAGGGATCTTGGCTGGAATGGTTACTTTCCCAATTGTTATGAGTTTTGGACTGAAGGAAGCTGTTAGTTCTTCTACTGTAGGAACTTTATTTATTTCATTACCAACAGGACTAGGCACATTAGGAATTACTGGAAGAATAGTTGCAATCCTTTTCTTTGCTCTAGCATTTTTAGCCGCAATCACTTCATCCATATCTCTTCTGGAAGTACCGGTTGCTTCTTTAATGGACCGACTTGGTTGGAGTCGTTATAAATCTGTTCTCATATCGACTGGGTTGATTTTTTTGATTGGAATCCCATCTGCATTAGACCTAAATGTTTTAGGTAAAATGGATAGCATTTTTGGCGGTGTTCTCTTAATCCTTGGGGGCTTTCTTTTATCAGTTTTACTTGGTTGGGTTGTACCTAGAAAGTTCGACGAAGATCTTTCTTCTTCTAATTCAGAGATAAGAGTTAGAAGGTATTTGAAGTTCATGCTTCGTTGGGTTTCTCCACCAGTAATTGCCTTTGGATTAGTAGTTAGTTTTATGGATCTTTTGAAGAATTGGTCTTAATAGATTCCTAAACTCTTGTCCATTCAGTCGACCCATCAGATTTGTCAATAAGTTCTATTCCTCGAAGCTTTAATTGTGATCTTATTTTATCTGATTTTGAATAGTTTTTATTTTGCTTTGCTTCGAGTCGTTCCTTAATTGCAGTTTCTATTTCAGAAATATCAGTGGATTGGTTTGATATCGAATTACTCTTGTTTTCAAATTCGGGCCTAAGGCCTAATATTCCACATAATTTAAAAAGCAAATGCCATCTTGAATAAAGATTTATAAGCTTATTTTTATGAATATCTTCTTTACTCTCTCTCTTTAATTTGTTCGCTAATACTTTAAGCGGTTTTGATAATTCAAAGATAACTGATAGTGCAGCGGAAGTATTTAAATCACTTTCCATTGAAGTTATAAATTTTTCATACATCTTTAAGAGTTGATTATCAATCGACAGCGACTGCTCTTTATGAGGCCATTGTTTAAGATTATTAGGATTCGGCCAATTTAATAAGGAGTATTCATTCAATCCCAGTAAAAGTGCTGTGTTAATGCCTTCCCAGCCTTTTGAGGCTGCAATTAAAGCCTCATTTGTAAAATCCAAGGGTTTGCGATAATGAATTTGAAGAACAAATAGTCTTAATGACATTGCTGATATTCCACTATTGAGAAGTGCTCTAATAGTTGTGAAATTTCCTAAAGACTTGCTCATTTTTTGCCCATTAACATTAACCATTCCATTGTGAAGCCAATAATTGGCCAACTTCGTTTCATTAGCTGTTTCAGATTGAGCTATTTCATTTTCATGATGCGGAAAAATTAAATCTGCACCTCCTAGGTGAATATCAATACTTTTGCCTAACTCTTTCCTTATCATTGCAGAGCATTCTATGTGCCATCCTGGTCTCCCTTCTCCCCAGGGAGAAGGGAAGCTTGGTTCTCCTTCTTTTGCTTTTTTCCATAAAGCAAAGTCAAAAGAATTTTCTTTTTTAAGATCTTTATCATTTAATCTTCCACCAGCATTATCTTTTTGATCATCTAAATTCCTATGACTTAATTTTCCATAGGATTGATGTTTTTTAACTGCAAAGTATACGTCTCCTTCGATTGAATAGGCAGCTCCTTTTTCTTCTAGTTCCTTAATTAGGGAACGAATTTCATTTAGAGATTTTGTGGCTTTAGGCATCCTGTCTGGTGTAAGAATTCCCAAAGATTCCATATCTTCATTAAAAGCTTTTATATTTTTCTCACTAATTTCTTCCATGCTGCATTTTTGCTCCGAGGCACGTTTAAGTATCTTGTCATCTATATCAGTGAAATTTTGCACAAACGTCACTTGAAAACCTTTCCAAACCAATAACCTTCTCAATACATCCCAAACGATATAGCTTCTAGCATGACCAAGATGACATAGGTCGTAAACGGTTACTCCACAGCAATAAATACTTGCTTGATTTGGCCTAATAGGAATGAAAGTTTCAGTTCTATTAGTGAGTGTGTTTTTTAGTCTCAGGGACACTTTTCAGAAGGGGATATAAGCAGGAGCCCCCTTAATTAACTTAATAAATATTTTGACTCTTGGGTTGGCATTTTTCGTTCAATTATGTGGGCGATAAATCAAATAAAATCAATATCTGAAATATGGCCAACCAAATTAGAACTTTTACCAAGAATTTGAAGTAATTATTTTTTTGCCGGAAGATTTACTCCTTGTCCATCGTTGTCCTTACTGCCACCTATAAAATAGACCAGATAAAGTACTGATCCGACTATTCCACACAAGATCGCGAAACCATTCATTGGAAAAGAAATGACGTTTGTATATTTAATACATCAAAAGTGTATCTTTATGTGCTTTGTGCATTGATACTTAATGTGGTGCAAGATTACTTAATCAATTATTCAGAGTTAATAAAGAAGAAAAAGAAGCTATTTGCATAAAAAAAGGGACTATATAGTCCCTTTTCTTATGCAAATAGCTTTATGAAGGCGAAGATTCTGCCTATTACCCCCCTGGGGCCATTCTTCTATTTGGAGACTTACTCTCTTTTAAGGGCACCTAGAACGATGCATAAGAGGTCGACTGAATTGACGCACCTAACTGTTTACCTAACCTAAATCATTGATCCTCGGTAAACAGCCCTATCTGAAAAAGATAGAAATCATTGATCCTTGCCGCATCAGACGAAAGCCACACTGATTTTTTGAGACTGTTGGAGCAGGGGAAATGTAGTCAGTTTGCTTCTATTAAAAGCTCAGGTGGAGTTTCTGCCGACATTGGGTCCTCCGAGTTCTGAATATAGTTTCGAACTTTTCTGCTTATTAGGCAATCAGCCTTAATGCCCATTGCAAGAGATTCTTAAAAGACTGATAATAAGAGTTTTTGGATGTGCAGAAGAAGGATTTTTAAAAAGTTATTTGATGAAAAGAGTTTTTCGAGAATAAAAAATTCAAGCAGCTTTGCAGATTGATTTATTTAAGTAGTAAAATATCAGAATGAATAGATTGCTTCGTGAAAAACAACTTCCCAAGATTTTTTTTCTGGGATGCATGTTTTTAGCATATCTTTATTCGACTCCCTATTTATCAATCTATTTATTCAAATCTGAAATTGAAAGAAAAGAAATAAATCGAGCAGAGAAATATGTCAATTTAACTTCCGTCAGGAAAAGTGTTAAACCTCAAGTGACATCATTTGTAAAAGATAAAGTAAAGAAAGAATCTTATTATAAGGAAGTAAGTCCTATCAGTTTAAGCATTCTTGATTCGATTATTGAGGTCTCAATTAATTCAATAATAGATTCTATTGTTACAATAAAAGGATTGAAACTGCTTATTGATAATGGTTACTTAATAGAATTAAAGTCGGACTATGAAAAAGATAGTAAAGACATTAAAGCTGATATAAAACTTTATTATCAAAGTATAAATACATTCATTTTAAGTAGTCAGATTGCCGGCCATGTTAATCCTACTAAAACTATCTGGAAAAGGGAAAAACTATTCCATTGGAGACTATCTTTTGTAGAATTGTCTTCTGATTATTTTAATTAAATTCTTAAAAAGCTTTAAATGTTATTTTTCCAGTAACAATTTCACTTATAAAGGTACCTTCTTCGATTACTATCAATAAAGTCCGATATTGACTTAAGGCAACTGGACATTCTCTAGAGGTTCTTATTATGAATCAGTACTCTGAGCCCAAAGATTTTGATCAGAATCAACTTTTCTTATCTAAGGAAAATCTGGATCCATTAAATATTTCATTCTCAGTAATCAGAAGGATTCATATACTTAGAGTTGAAAGCAGATTGGAGGACTCGGAATCTATTCTCAAGGAATGGATTCTTTAGGCCTCAAACTTATTTGCAATCCATCCAATTATCTCCAGTACCTATCTCAACTAAAAGCGGAACATTCAATTTCAATGCATTTTCCATTGTCTCTTTGACTATTTTGCTGACCTCCTTGATGGCATTTGAATCAACTTCAAGAACTAATTCGTCATGAACTTGAAGAAGTAGGTTTGCAGGCAAAGAATTTTCTTTTAATTGTTTATTCATTTTGACCATTGCTATTTTTATAATGTCAGCACTTGAACCTTGAATAGGGGCATTTGCAGCCGCTCTTAGTTGCTGAGCTTCTATTCCTGCTCTGCGAGCAACATTTAGATCTATCTCTTTGAGGTCTTTGCCTAGGAGCCTTCCTAAGCCATTTTTATCGAAATGGAAATAACGACGTCTTCCTAAAATGGTACTTACGTATCCTTTGCTTAATGCCAGTTTTTCTTGATGCTCTAGAAAATTAAATACCTTGGGATATCTTTCTTTAAAGCGTTTTAGGAAATCTTTTGCTTCATCTTGAGTTACTCCTGTAGCTCGCGCAAAACGTTGAGCACCCATGCCATAGATCACACCAAAATTTATTGTTTTACCTAATCTTCTTTCGTCTGAATTAATCGTATCTTTTTCCAGCAATAATTTTGCTGTAAGAGTGTGAACATCATTTCCTTGCTTGTAAGCATCTATAAGAATTTTTTCTTCTGAAAGATGAGCAAGGATTCTGAGTTCAATTTGTGAATAATCGGCACTAAGTAATTTCCAATTTTCTTTAGGAAGAAATGCTTTGCGAATTTTACGACTAAACTCGGTTCTAATTGGAATGTTTTGTAGATTAGGATTACTACTACTTAGGCGACCTGTTGAAGTGATTGCTTGATTGAAATCAGTATGTAATCTATTGGTTTCCGGTTCAATTAATTGAGGTAGTGCGTCTATGTAAGTGCTAAGAAGTTTACTTAAGGTTCTATGTTCTATCAATTTAGATATTGCTGGATGATCAGAACTTAATTTTTCCAAAACGAAAGCATCAGTGCTCCATCCAGTTTTTGTTTTTCGAGATTTTCTTTTATTAAGGTTTAATTTTTCAAATAAAACCTCTGCTAATTGTTTTGGGGAATTCAAATTAAACTCATGTCCTGATAGGTTATGGATTTCTTTTTCTAGTTCGAGAAGATTTTTTTTTGTCGAAATAGATAATTCATTGAGGTAGTCAGCATCTATTCTTATGCCAGTATTTTCCATTTCTGCAAGTACTTTTTCTAATGGTTGCTCTATTTCCTCTAAAAGTTTTAAGGTCTTAATACCGAGATTTTTCAGATTTCTATGGAGAATGAAATAAACCTTTCTTGTTAAATAGACATCCATTCCACAGTACTTACTTGCTTCAGAAATACTTACGCTTGAGAAATTCTTTCCTTTCGGAACAATCTCATTAAATTTTATAGGAGTAAAGCCAAATTCTCTTTTTGCAATTTCTGCCAAACCATGCTTTGCGACAGAATCAAGAACATAATCTCCTAGCAAAGTATCCATAGAAATTCCTTTAATTTCGATACCATGTCTTAGTAATATCAGTCGATCATATTTTGCATTTTGAAGAACTTTCGGGTGCTTTTCACTTGTTATCCAAGCACCTAATCTATTAATAACTAGATCTAATGATAATTGTTCTTTAGTCTCAATATTAAAAATATCATCTTCATTATTATGCCCTAATGGAATATAAGCAACATCTTTTAAACCTTCTCCCCAGCATAAACCTATTCCAACTAACTCTGCTTTAAATGGGTTCAAATCAGTTGTTTCCGTATCGATAGCGACAGGAAAATCTTTTTCATCAAATCCTAATAATCTTTTAATAAGATTATTTAAATCATCAAGGTTGCTTATTATTTGAGGTTCTATAGATGGAATATCTGTATTTATTAATGGATTAATATCTTCAGAACTATCATTAACTTTATAGATCTTTGGGTTGTTATTAGATTTAATTTCTTTGTTGTTATAGTTATAACCACCTGGCGAAAATGTTGCTTCGAAACTTTCTATTTGCCTTACCAGGCTATTTAACTCAAGTTTTATTAATGATTCCTTTAGGTATTTACTATTAATCCCCTTAAGATTCATTTCGGGAAAGATTTTTATTGGAACATTCGTAATAATTCTTGCCAATTCCTTTGATAGATAAGCATTTTCCTTGTCGTTTTTTAGCTTTAACTTTAATGCTCCTTTTAGACAGCCTTTTTTTGAATCTTCCCCTTTAATTTCTAATTCATCTAGAGAAGAGTAGACTCCATCTAGGGTTTCATTCTCTTTTATCAGATTAATTGCTGTCTTAGGACCAACTCCTTTTACTCCAGGAATATTATCGGAGCTATCTCCAGTTAAGGCTTTCAAATCAACGACTTTTTTAGGTTCTACTCCAAGCTTTTCATTTACACCTGATTCATTAATAAATAGAGGACTACTACTTTTAGCGTATGGACCACCTCCCATATATAAAACTGCAATATCATCGGAATCATCGACTAATTGAAATAGATCTCTATCTCCAGTGAGAATTCGAACTTTCCAACCATTTTTAGATGCTTGATTAGCAAGAGTACCTAGAACATCATCGGCTTCATAGCACTCTTGATTAAGTGTATTTGTTGAAGATGCTGAACATGTTGATAGATTTAAATCTTTTTCAAGAATGTTTTGGAGTTCAGCTAGATCTTGAAAGAAATGTGGTGGAGCAATATCTCTATTTGCTTTGTAATTTGAATCTGCTTTATGTCTAAAAGTTGGCTCAGGTGTATCAAAAGCAATAATTACGCCTTGGGGACTAAGTGCTTTGCAATTTTCTAAAAGACTTTTTAAGAAGCCATATGTGACACTTGTTGGGAATCCTTCTTTTGTTGTTAGACCTCCTTCGCCGCCTTTGCTAAAGGCATAAAAACTTCTAAAGGCTAATGAGTGCCCATCTACAAGTAAAAGTTTTGGCTTGCTTGATTGTTCTGTCATGAGGTTGTTCCCTATTATTCAGAATTATTTTTCTATTGGCTTGGCCCAAGCAGGTAAATCGATGAAAATTTCTTCTCCAGGATTTATTCCTTTAATTATGGCTGTTTTACTTCCGCTGCTATTCCCAAGTTGAATCTCTTTAAACATCGGTTGTTTTTTCTCTCCAACAAAAAGCAACCCTGGGATTCCATTTTTCGTAACTATTGCAACTGTTGGGACTAAAGTACTAATAGAAGTTGAACCAGTTTGAAACTCTATATCGGCTGTCATACCAAGTCTTAATAAAGAATTAGGTTCAATTAATGATAGTTTCACTTCAAAAGAAGTAACGTTATTTTCTTTTATTGCCTTTGGGGAGATTTCTTCTACTTTTGCTTTAAACCTTTTCTCTGGAAAAGAATCTACCCTTACCGCTGCTATTTGACCAGTTTTTATTCTTCCAACATCACTTTCGGGAACTTTAGCAATCACTTCAATACCTTGGGAAAGTTCAAGAATTGAGCTGCTACTTTTAGTGCTATTAGAAGAAGATCTGCTCAAATTAGAGCTTGGAGCAACAAAAGCCCCTGGTTCAGAAAATCTGTTTGTAATTTTCCCTTTAAAAGGAGCAAGGATTGATAAATCTTCTTTTTCAATTTTGACTTGATTTAAACGAGCTTCACTTTTTAGAAAAAGATTTTTATATTCTTCATATTTTCCTTTTGTTATAGCTCCTTCGTTATAGAGAAATGATCCACGTTCAAAGTTGGCTTTTTGTTTTTCGTATTCGGCTTTGAATTCATTAATTCGAAAAATCAAGTCCCCTTTCTCCATCAGTGCAAGGAGTTGATTTTTTTCTACTTCATCGCCAGCATTTACGTAAATTTCTTTTAAGACCCCTTGTTTCTTGGGACCTAAAACAACAATTTTTTGAGACTCTAATTGGCCACTAGCATTTATCAATCCAGGCAAAGAGCCTCTTTCTGCAAATGTTGTGAAACTGCTTATATCTCTTTTATTAGGGTCCTCAGGACTTAATTTCAAGATAAAGCCACCTACGCAAATAATGAATAAAGAGTAAATGCCGATTGTTTTTTTATTTTTATAAATTGATTTAAATACCATTTGCTTAATGAGATAAATAAATTTTACAAGAGCTTTCTTTGAGGGGATGTTTTATTCTTGCAAAATATTCGAGCTTTTCCTAACCCTATTTTCTTTTTTCTGAAGATTTACAAAGGTTTTGCTCAATCATATTCAAATTGAGTTTTAAAGATGCTTAAGGCTGGGATTGTAGGACTTCCTAATGTTGGCAAGTCAACTTTATTTAATGCTTTAGTCGCTAATGCTAAGGCACAAGCTGCGAACTTCCCTTTTTGTACAATTGAACCAAATGTTGGAACTGTTGCAGTTCCCGATGAAAGATTGTCTGTTCTTAGTAGAATTAGTTCTAGTAAAGATGTAGTACCTACAAGAATAGAATTTGTAGATATCGCTGGATTAGTAAAAGGAGCTAGTCAAGGGGAAGGCTTGGGAAATAAATTCCTCGCAAACATTAGAGAAGTAGATGCAATTGTTCATGTAGTCAGATGCTTTGAAGATGACGATGTAATCCATGTTTCTGGTTCTGTTGACCCTTCAAGAGATATTGAAATAATTAATTTAGAATTAGGACTATCAGATTTAGCTCAGATAGATAAAAGAAGAGAAAGATTAAAGAAGAATATCCGAACAAGTGAGGATGCAAAAAAAGAAGATTGCGTATTAGAGAAAATTTATCTAGAAATTGAAAAAGGAGGTTCAGCTAGGAATTTAGTATTAGATATCGAAGAGAAAAAGTTAATTAAACCTTTGGGTCTTTTAACCAATAAACCAATAATCTATGCTGCTAACTTATCAGAAGATGATCTATTAAAAGGAAATAAATACTCAGATAAAGTCAAGAGTATTGCCTCTAGAGAAATAGCTGAAACAATTAGAGTATCTGCTCAAGTTGAAGCTGAATTGGTAGACTTAGGAGATTTGGAAAGGTTGGATTATCTTGAGGGATTAGGCATTAAGGAGGGTGGTTTAGAAAGTTTAATAAAGGCAACATATTCATTGTTAGGACTAAGTACGTATTTTACAACTGGTGAAAAAGAAACAAGAGCTTGGACAATCAAGTTGGGGATGACTGCTCCAGAAGCTGCGGGAGTTATACACACAGATTTTGAAAAAGGATTTATAAGAGCTCAAACAATATCTTATGAAAAATTTTTAGAAGCTGGTTCAATTTTAGAGGCTAGAAATAGAGGTTGGCTAAGAAGTGAAGGTAAAGATTATCGCGTTAAAGAAGGCGATATAATGGAATTCTTATTTAATGTATAGGTAGATCCCTTTCGGAACAGTCAATCTGAGCATCTTTTTATTAGAGTTAGAACCAGTAAAAATGCCATCCAATTCACCTTGAAATCTATTTGATAGTTTGTTCTCAATCAATTTTTTAATGTATAGAAATAGGTTTTAATAAAATTCTATTTGGTATTTAATGCTATAACTTTCTATGAGTTATTTGTTAGAGTTGATTAATGAAATATCAGATCATTCGATACGATGGGAAAAAAGATGATATTACTTCTATGGTTTTTCAAAATTACGATGACGCATATGATTTTTTAGAAACTATATATGGAGATATTTGCTGTTCAGATGCAGATTATGAAGAGCGACCTTATTACGAAATAACCCTTGAAGAGAAATAAGCTGAAATAAGACTCAACCAGAATTTATTAATATGATCATAATTTAACTAATCATTTGAATTAATTTTTTAAAGAGTAATTTCATTTTGTTTTACTTAACTGTTAATACATCAATTCTAATTCAATTTAATTGACT
>CETG01191918.1_pt1 | contig 23397 bp, 21 predicted proteins | sample 361471 | NCBI WGS metagenome assembly CETG01 (sample SAMEA2622696, study PRJEB7988) | marine metagenome | isolation source: saline water (ENVO:00002010), including | reverse complement strand
AGAGGTTGAATATTCTCTAATGTTTCTACTAATCCAGTAAGAATTATTAAAACTATTCCTCCTACGCAAAATAGCAATGAGATTAACAGCCAAATAAATTGCCATCCATTGCTTTGCTCTAATGGAAGAAAGAATGGTTGAGATAATTTCCTGAGTTTGCTCAGTGTGATATCTATCTTTTTTTTACTTGATTCGGAAGTAGTAACCATTTTATTTCTTTTGGGGATTATTTTTTATATTCATGAATATCTTATAGGCACATTATTTTTTGCTTTTTTGAAAGAACTGTAAAGACACAAATTTCATTCTACTATTAAAATATTATTTTAGTTGCAAAAAGTGTTAATGGATTGTTTTTATCAAAATTATTTTATTGTTTTTCATCAATAATTAGCTAAACAAAGATTTTAGACATTGAAGGAGGTTCATTGAATCTAGTTTCATGGATATCCAAATTATTTTCTGCTGGAATCGTTTGAACCACTATCAATATAAGGAAGAAGGGTAAATTCAAGTCGAGTTGCCTGTGCAATGTGACCAAGATAATTCCCCATAATTTCTTTGCGATTATTTCTTCTTGTTCATTTAAATAATCACATGTTTCCGAAACACATTAATGATCTTCTAAAAGGCTTTCATTATGGATCACCTGTCTAGTATTTATAGGCAAAAAGATATTTTCATCTTTTCTATAGAAAGAATCATTAAATTGCTTATCCAAAAATGATAAAGAAAAATTTTCTCATCCTGGCGGCCAACTAAGAGATCTACCTCCAATGATATGGATATGTAGATGAAATACAGTTTGACCTGCGGATTTTCCTGTATTAATAACTGTCCTCCAATCTTCTAAGCCTTCTTCTTTTGCAATTTTTCTACTTATTAATAGTAAATGGCCTAATAAGCTGCAGTCTTTATCTTCTACTTCCTTTAAGCTAGGAATATTTTTTCTTGGAATAATTAATATATGAGTTGGAGCTTGTGGTTGAATATCTCTAAATGCAATACATAGATCATCATTATAAATTTCATCACATGGTATTTCACCTTTTAAGATTTTACTAAAGATTGTTTCTTCAGCCATAAAAAGTAGTAATAGAAATTATTTTAGGATTTATTATTTCCTTCTTTGCCTTAGTCTTTGCTGTAACTTTCTTTTGTATTTTTCAACTGGAGTCTCATGATGACGAAGCCTTTTTAATTCAGCAAAAATCCCAGCTTTTGAGACTTGACGCTTGAATCTACGCAATCCAGATTCAATACCTTCATTTTCTCCAATAGTTACTTGAGACATTCATCAAATTTTTAATGCTTTTAATGATAGCAAGTGATTGAACTCTATTTGCAAATTGCCAGGATTTGCATCGTTACTTAATTGTCTGTACGTCTTTATATGAGAATCCATTCGCTTGAAGCTCTTTTTTAAGAAGCTCTTCTTCAGCAACTCTATCAACAAAAAGAATTCCATTTAAATGATCAATTTCATGTTGAATACATCTACCAAGTAAACCATCTGCATTCATTTTTTTTGGTCTTCCCATTTCATCTCGGAAACTTATTTTGATTGATGATGGCCTGATTACATCAAGATAAACTCCTGGAATACTCAAACAGCCTTCTTCATATGTATCAATGCTTGCACTTGTTGAAATGATTTTTGGATTGATTAAAACATGAGGTGGCGTTGTTGGATTCTCAATATCAAGATCAATCACTAAAACTTGTTTTTCTATCCCAACTTGTGGTGCAGCCAAGCCAATCCCTTTTGCCGAATACATACTTGCCAGCATTTTTTTTGCCAAATCTCTTATAGAACTATCTACTTTGCTGATGTGATGACCTGGATTTCGTAAAACCTGGTTTCCAAGTTTATATATTTCTAAGGGAGGATTCTTAACCGGTTCTTTTGAAACGGATATTGCAGGCTTCTCTTGTTCTGCTTTTTTTGCAAGTTGAGCAAAGCTTCCTGCCAAAGTTACTCTCATCAATTACTAATAGAGTTTACTTGATTTTGAGTAAGCAAACCTTTTGACTCTATGAATTTTATTGATCAACAGGATTATTCCTCAAATGATATTGAACCGATCGAAGCCTGTAAAGCGGTTGGAGAAATGCCAACTCTCAAGGAACCAAAATTAATTGGAGATTACGTTTTATGGCTTGAACAGAGACCTAACGAAGGAGGGAGAATAACAGCTCTAATCAGACCGTGGATGCAAACAGAATCTCAACCACAAGAATTAACGCCATCACCTATTAATTTAAAGAGTCGTTTTCATGGATACGGAGGTGGCGTTTTTACTGCCTTCAAAAAAGATAATCTTATTCTGACTAGTTGGATTGATGATGATTCTAATGGGTGTTTATGGAATCAATCATGGATAGAAAATGATGACTCTTTCATCGATAACTCAATCTATTTAAAGCCAGTTGTCCAACCGATGTGTCTATCAAAAAAAGGTGATTTTCATCTTGCTGATGGGTTAATTGACTTTCATAGAAATAGATGGTTAGGAGTGATGGAAAGAGACAGGAAAGATTATATTGTGCAATTTTTGTTAGATAAAAAGCTCCAAGAACCCTTAATTCTCTATCAGGCAAATGATTTCCTTGGATATTTAACTTTAAGTCGTACTGCTAATTATCTCGCTTGGGTCGAATGGCAAAAACCTTTTATGCCTTGGGACTCTAGCCAACTTTTAGTTGCAGAAGTCGATCAAAAGGGAGCGATGTCTCATGCCAACATAGTTGGAGGTGATATGGATAAAGAGACTCAAAAGTTTTCAGTTTTTCAACCAATTTGGTTGCCAAATGGAGAACTTGTTGTCTCGGAAGATGAGACTGGATGGTGGAATGTAATGATTGGGACATTAAACCTTCGTTCAGACAAACCTTTTCTATTCAGAAAATTGTGGCCGATGGAAGCAGAAACTGCTATGCCTCAATGGGTTTCTGGAATGTCTACTATTGCAGCTTCTGGAGAAAAAATTATTGCAGCAATTTGTAGGCAAGGGGTTTGGAAGCTTTGTGAGCTGACAAAGGATGGGATGGCTACTTTAATTGACCAACCTTTTACTGATCTGGTTGGTATAGATGCACAACCTGGAAGAGTTTTACTTATAGCTGGTAATTCTGAGAATCAATTGGGATTAGTTGAGATCGATTTGCAAAAAATTCATTGGAAATATACTAATTCCAGTAAACAAGCGATATTTAATAAATCTATTAGCGTTCCTATTTCTTTTTGGTTTAAAGGCTTCAAAGATAGAAAGACTCATTCTTGGTATTATCCACCCATTAGAGGAACAAAAAGTTCTACTCCACTGTTAGTAAAAAGTCATAGCGGGCCTACGGCGATGGCAAGAACAACTTTAAATCTTGAAATTCAGTTTTGGACTTCAAGGGGTTGGGGAGTGCTAGACGTTAATTATGGAGGCTCTAGTGGTTTCGGTAGAGATTATAGGGAAAGATTAAAAGGATCTTGGGGAGAAGTTGATGTAATGGATTGCATAAAGGCTACAGAATTTTTGATTGCAGAAGGCAAGGCTGATAAAGATTTTATTGCAATTGAAGGAAGTAGTTCAGCCGGTTTAACTACATTGGGATGTTTATATTTAAGTGATATTTTTAAAGTTGGTGCTTGTAAATATGCTGTAACTGATTTGGTATCAATGGCAGACTCTACTCATCGCTTTGAAGAATATTACCTGAATCATTTATTAGGTTCTTTGCCTTCTAGAATTAATATTTATGAGAAAAGGTCACCAATCAATAATTGCAATAAAATTAAATCTCCAATAATCTTTTTTCAAGGTCTTAAAGATAAAGTTGTTATACCCTCTCAAACTAAAAATATGTATAGAAAATTATTAGATAATCATATACCAGTAGAATTATATACTTTTGAGGATGAAGGGCATGGATTCAAGAATGGTAAAAATAAGATTAGGGTTTTAGAGTTGACTGAAGATTTTTTTAAAAGACATTTAAAACTCTAAGAATTATCTTTTATAAATGAGATTATAGAAACTAATTCTTGAATAAAAGCATCAATTTCTTCTTTTGTGGAGGTAAAACTTAGACTAACACGTGCAGTTGAATTTACTTTTATATGTCTATGTAAGGGTTGACAGCAATGGTGACCACTCCTTATACAAATACCTTTACTATCTAATAGCTCTGCTATATCATTTGAATGGATATTTTTGAGATAAAATGTTGCCAAAGCACCTCTATTAGTATCTTTGCAAGGTTTAGGACCGAGAATAATTATATCTTCGACTTCATTTAATTTTTGGAATAAGTATTCAGTAAGCTCTTTTTCATATGCTTTGATTTCCTCTAATCCAATATCTTGAAGGTAATTTAGTGCAGCGCCTAATCCTATAGCTTCTCCAATGGCAGGTGTACCTGCTTCAAATTTGTGAGGCAACTCCGCCCATGTACTGTGGTCAAGAAAAACTTCTTCAATCATTTCCCCACCTCCTAAAAAAGGAGGCATTTTTTCAAGGATTTCTTCTTTAGCCCATAAAAAACCAACACCGGTAGGTCCGCATAGTTTGTGTGATGAACCTGCTAAAAAGTCAATATCTAATGAGTGAACATTAATAGGTTGGTGGGCAAGACTTTGGCATGCATCTAAGCAAACAAGAGCTCCTGCATTATGAGCTAATTTCGTAATTTCATTGATTGAGTTGCAGCACCCTAGAGTATTGCTGGTATGGACGACACTTATTATTCGGGTTCGATTATTGATTTTTGCTTTGAGGTCGTTCATATCTAATTCACCATTGTCATTAATGCCAACATGTCTAATCTGACAATCTTTTTGCTTGGCAATGATTTGCCAAGGAACCAAGTTGCTGTGATGCTCCATGATTGTGAGAAGAATCTCATCACCTGGATTTAGAGCCATTCTGCCCCAAGAATTGGCAATAAGATTTAGTGATTCAGTTGCATTACGAGTGAACACTATTTCGTTGGATGATTTAGCCTTGATGAAATCCGCAATGGTTCTTCTAGAGTTTTCAAAAGCTTCAGTTGCTTTGGCGCTTAATTGATGTGCACCGCGGTGCACATTTGCATTGCTATAACTGTAATATTCCTTTAATGCTTCTATTACTTGAAATGGTTTTTGGCTAGTGGCTGCGTGATCTAAATATATGATTGAATTCTCTCCTTTTCTAGAAGAGGAAAATAGGGGGAAATCCTTTCTATATTGTTCGGCTAAATTTTTTTTGGAAGAGTTCATCCAGTTTTTCTTGATAATAGATTATTTAAAAAAGTCCACCGAAAAGAATATAAAGGAAGCTTTCTCAGGATTTCTTGATAGTAACCCTCCAATAGAAGTGAAGCAGCTTGATCAGATCTTATCCCTCTACTTCTTAAATAAAATAATTCTTCTTCCTGTAATTGACTGACTGTTGCACCATGAGTACAACGAACGTCATCAGCAACAATTTCCAGCTCAGGCTTGGTGTTAATTCGCGCTCTTTTTGAAAGAATTAGATTTCTACTCAGTTGAGCTGCTTGAGTTCTCTGAGCAATTTTTGGCACTTGGATTGCTCCATTAAATAGTGCATGAGAATTCTTGTTAGCAGAGGATTTATTAAGTTGACTTAGTTCGCCCTCAGGACCTTGAAACCTGACACTTGAGTAAGTAGATAATTCTTGTTTATCAGTTGAAATTTGTAATCCATTGAGTGTTGTTTTAGCTTTACCTTTAACTTGAAGAATATGTGGTTCAAAACGACTAAAGAGCCAACCTTCATGCATAGAAGTTAACGAATAATCGCTGCGTTGTTTTTGTTCAATAGCAAAATTTGAAATTAAACTCCCATTCCCTCCTCCTAAGGCAATCAAACCATGCTCTACAGTTGCCCCTTCTCCAATTAGCATTTCCAAAAGAAGACTTTGAGCAGAGTTTTGTTCTCCAATAATCAACTGAGTTAATTGAAGGTTTGCATTCTCTTCGATTTTTAATAGAATTCTTGCGGAATGAAATTTATTGGAATCACTAGGGATTATTAATTCGATAGGAGTATTATTTGAACTTTTAATTTCTAGCGCAAGGACTTTACCTGTGGATGATTCATTTATTACTGTTGACCATGATTGTTTACATTTACATTGATTAATTGCTTTGCCAAGATAAGCTTCTATCTCTTCATTACTAAGCTTTCTAATTCCTTTTGGGAGAGAAATTTCATCCTCTAAATTATCAATTTTTATTTGAAGTATATTTTTAGAACTTGCATTAATGAAAGGGTATTTCTTTTCATAATCAGTTTTTATATGTTCAGATATTGGAAGATTAATAAAATTCTCTAAGAGTTTTAAATTGTTAAGTCTCCAAGGTTCAAATTTTGAATTTGGGTAACCAAATACCAATAAGTTTTTTTGAGCTTTTTCTTGAATTATTTGGAGGTAATTTTTAGGATCTTTTAAAGAGTTTATCCATCTTGGATTTACTTTTAATGAAGTCATTTTTTTCTAATTAATTATTTCTTTTTGTTCTTCTTCTATCCAATCGTAACCTTTTCCTTCTAGTTCAATTGCTAAATCTTTATTACCAGTTTTCACAATAGTACCGTCTGACATAACATGTACAAAATCAGGAGTGATGTCATTTAATAGTCTTTGATAATGTGTTATTAATATTGTTGCAGTATTGGAATTAGATAGTTGATTAACTCCTGCGGCCACAATGCGTAAAGCATCAATATCTAGTCCAGAATCAGTTTCATCTAAAATCGATAATTCTGGTTCTAAAAGAGCCATTTGCAAGATTTCATTTCTTTTTTTTTCTCCTCCAGAAAATCCTTCATTAACACTTCTTTCAAGAAATGAGGGATCCATTTGCACAATTTTAAGTCTATTTTTTACTAAATCTTCAAATTCAAAAGGATCTAGCTCTTCTTTCCCTAATTTATTTCTTCTTGCATTATTTGCAACTCGTAGAAATTCAAGATTGCTCACTCCTGGGATTTCAACTGGATATTGAAAGCCGAGAAAAATTCCTATTCTTGCTCTTTCTTCTGGTTCTAAATCCAAAAGATCTTCACCTTGAAACTTTATATTGCCTGATGTGACTAAATACGCAGGGTGACCTGCAATTACTTTTGAAAGTGTACTTTTACCACTACCATTGCGCCCCATGATGGCATGAATCTCGCCAGCTCTTACATTGAGATTGACCCCTTTGAGAATTTCTTGATCTTCAATAGATGCGTGAAGATCCTTTATTTCAAGCATTAATTTTGACTCTTGGCTCATTAATTTCAGTAGATAAATAAAACTCGGAAAATTAAGTTCTATAAGATTTGGAATTAGCCAACCGAACCTTCCAATTTAAGAGCAAGGAGCTTGTCAGCTTCAGTAGCAAACTCCATTGGCAATTGACTAAATACATCTTGACAAAAACCGCTGACCATCATTGAGATAGCCTCTTCAAAATTGATACCTCTACTTTGAAGGTAAAATAATTGATCTTCTGAAATTCGACATGTGCTTGCTTCATGTTCAATATTAGCTTGAGGTTGTTGGGAGTGTATGTAAGGGTAGGTATTTGCTGCAGCTTGATCTCCAATCAGCATTGAATCGCATTGACTGTAATTTCTTGCTCCCCTAGCGTTAGGCCCCATGTGAACTAATCCTCTATAGCTATTACTAGATCTGCCAGCACTAATACCTTTACTCACAATTGTGGAACGAGTTTTAGGACCTATGTGAATCATCTTTGTCCCAGTATCTGCTTTTTGATAGTTATTAGTTAAAGCCACTGAATAAAACTCTCCTATTGATTCTTCTCCTTGCAAAATGCAGCTTGGATATTTCCATGTAATGGCAGAGCCTGTTTCAACTTGAGACCAACTTATTTTGCTGCGCTTACCACGACAATGCCCTCGCTTGGTCACAAAATTATAGATTCCACCTACACCTTCTTCGTTCCCTGCATACCAGTTTTGAACAGTCGAATACTTTATAGATGAATCATCAAGTGCTATCAATTCTACGACAGCTGCATGAAGTGTGTTTGTATCAAACATTGGTGCTGTACATCCTTCTAAATAACTAACTGAAGCACCTTCTTCTGCAATGATTAATGTCCTTTCGAATTGTCCTGTATCTCCTGAATTGATTCTAAAATAAGAAGATAACTCCATAGGACAATTAACACCTTTAGGGATATAAACAAATGATCCATCACTAAAAACAGCTGAATTTAATGCCGCAAAATAGTTATCATTAATTGGAACTACTTTACCTAAATATTTTTCGATTATTTCTGGGTATTCATTAATTGCTTCGCTTATCGAACAAAAGATAACTCCATGTTCAGCAAGTTTTTCCTTGTATGTAGTGGCAATAGAAACACTATCGAATACTGCATCCACGGCTACGTTTGTCAGTCGTTTTTGTTCACTAATTGGGATACCTAATTTTTCAAAAGTTTCTAATAATTTTGGATCTACCTCATCTAAGCTTGTTTTCTTTTCAGTTTTTTTAGGTGCTGCATAATAAATAATATCTTGATAATTAATTTCTGGATAACCTAGGCATGCCCAGTCAGGCTCTTTCATTTTCAACCATTGTTCATATGCTCTCAGCCTGAATTTAAGTAGAAAATCAGGTTCCGACTTTTTGCTTGAGATTAATTTAATTACATCTTCATTTATTCCTTTTTTTATTTTCTCTGTAGCAATATCCGTGACAAAACCATATTTGTAAGGTTGAGAAACAAGTTTTTCAACTGTATTGGAATTACTCATGATCGTTGATTTTCTGCTGCTCTTCAATCATTTATCAAAGAGCAAGACTGCCTTCTTGCTTTTTTGAGTCAAGATTGAGAAGTTGAATTCGCTATGAGACGAAAACCTTTCCTTTTGTATCATAGCTCCTCTATCACATTACAAAGAATCCAATGATCTTGTCATTTTTATCTTTTGATTAAATTATCTTTAAAAATAGCTTTTCTACTTTGGTCTGTCTTTAGATAGTCACAGCCATTTGAAATTGGATCTGAGCACTAGATAAGGGACTTTGGATTTAATTTTAAAGCAAGGAGAATTGACTTATGGGAATATTACTTTCAAATTGGTTGTTTACTTTCAGGCAATGCTTCCAGTCTAAAATTACTAAATCTTAATCTTGTGGCAGGACACCTATTCAAAAACAGATATGACCGAAAGCCCTTTAAGCTTGAATCAAATTAAAGTCATTGATCAATTAAACTTATCAAGGATAGAAAAACATCATTTAAGGCTTCTAGCTCATTGCTTGGAATCGTTTAAAGCAATGAATAGTCCAGCTCATTCAGCTCAAAAAATACCTTCGAGGCAAGAACAATTTGATTGGTGCGAGGCTAATCCAAAATTAGTTGGAGATAAAGAGTTTATTAGCATTTTGCTTAACCAGTTTTCTGCTGCTTCCAAGCATCTTGAGAAAATTGCTAGCAGTCTTCAAATTGCCCCATTGGAACTAACTTTAGAAGATTTGATTGCTGATGCTTTAAGACGCAGAATTTGATATAGCTCTTGGCTCTCCCTTACTAAAATCAAATATTTGATGTGGAGTGATTCAGGTTTGTCTGATCCCAAAGAGAAAATGAATTACCTATTTTAAAAATTTGACTTTAAATTTTTCTTATCTTGAATCTAAATAGCTTACTGAAATATATTTATTTTTCTGTTCCTCTTTTAAGAAGTTAGTTATATGGATACTTTTGAGAAGATTATGCTTGTAATTCACCCTCTGGTAGTCAGTAGATCCTGACGGCAGCTACGAGATTCTTCAAAATCACGAGATACTGATCCCAAATAAAACATAAGGAGCTTTTTTCGGCGTGAGCCAAGATAATTCACTATCTAGCCTTACCCTTCGTCAATTGCGTCAACGAGCAAGTTCTTTGGGAGTGCCTTTGTATAGCAGAAAGAAAAAATCTTCTTTAGTAAAAGAAATTCTTTCCTATCAGCAAAAAGAGGAAAAGGAACAATCATTAATAAAGAAACAAAGTTATCAAGAAGATTTTTCAGCAACGAATTTTTATGGTTCTACAGAAATTACCAAAGTTGTATTCCTTCCAAAGGATCCTGAGTGGGCATATGTGTTTTGGGAAATTTCCGATAAAGATAGAGAAAAAGCGTCAGAGCAAGGTGCTACAAGGTTATCTTTACGTCTAGTTGATGTGACTGGCACTAATGGTTCAGGAAATAAAGGTGCTTTAAGGGAAGTCACGGTGGATAGTCATAGTACTGAATGGTATTTGCCAATTCCTTTAGGAGATCGTGAATATCAAGTTGAATTAGGTTATAGACATAAGGCTAAATGGATTTCTTTGGCATTTTCTTCGCCTGCCCAAGTTCCAAGTCAACATCCCAGTGAATTAATTCTGGACCAATTTGTTCCTTTCAGTTTAGATACTTCTAATTCTGTACCAACTCAAGCCATTATTAAAGAAGAAGCTTCCGATATTGGTTTGCACCAACGTTTATATCAATCAGCCACAAATACATATCGAAAGACCAGGCTAGGGTCAGAAGAATTTCAAGAAAATTCTTTAAATAAGCAGAATATTTCGAACATAACTGATTCGGGTTTAGGTCTATGGGCTAGTGGGAACAATGAGTCAGGGATAGGTTCTGTTCAAATTGACCGTCCATTTTGGTTGGTTGCTGATGCAGAATTGATTGTGTATGGAGCTACTGATCCCTCTGCCAAGTTGGTAATAGGAGGCGAAGAGGTACCCTTGGCTAGTGATGGTACTTTTCGCTTACAAGTACCATTTAGAGATGGAACTCAAAATTATCAAATTAAATCTATAGCTTCTGAAGATAACGAAGAAAGGAATATTACAATGAGGTTTGATCGTAGTACTCCTGAAGATAATACCAATCCAAGAAATAAGGCTTCTAAGGAATGGTTTTAATTTTGTTAATTAATTAATGATGTTGCGCTGGTTTGTTGCAATTACTCCTATTGCCGGAGCAATACTTTTACCCTTAATAGTTCCTATTACTATTGCAAAATTTGGTATAGGTTCAGGAGTCTTGAGTGCTTTGACTCTTAGTTCTCTTTGGTTCATTGCAATGCTGAGAACATCAGAAATGCCGCATTGACATTTAATTCCATTTGATTACAAACCTTAATTTAATCCAATCTTTATTCAAGTGTATTCATTAGCTCCAAAATCAATAACTGTTCAACTTCAAGTCCCGTTTCTTGATCAGAAACCGGGTACTTCTGGATTAAGAAAAAGTACTTCAAAATTTCACGAACCAAATTATTTGGAAAGTTTTATAGAAGCTATATTTAGAACTCTTCCTGGGGTAGATGGAGGTCTATTAGTTTTAGGAGGTGATGGTCGTTATGGAAATAGAAGAGCAATAGATATTATTCTTTCGATGGCCGCAGCTCATGGAATTAGTAAGGTCATTACGACTGTTGATGGAATTTTATCGACCCCTGCGGCTTCTAATTTGATAAGAAATCGTAAAGCAATAGGAGGAATTATTCTTTCTGCTAGTCATAACTCAGGTGGACCTAATGGTGATTTTGGAGTAAAGCTTAATGGTTCTAATGGTGGACCAGCTTCAGAAGCATTGACTAACGAAATTTATGAGTGCTCAAAAAATCTTGAAAATTATAAAAAAACAATTGAATATCAAAAAATTTCCCTTCAAGAACCAGGGCAATATCAAATTGGTGCAATGGAGATTCAAGTTATTGATGGGATAGAAGACTATATAAACTTGATGCAAAAACTATTCGATTTTGATCGCATAAGTTCATTTATTAGAAGTGATTTCCCTTTTGCTTTCGATGCCCTAAATGCAGTTACCGGACCTTATGCACAAAGGATATTTGAAGATTTGTTAGGAGCTCCTAGTGGCACAGTTAGGAATGGTAAACCCTTAGAGGATTTTGGAGGGTGTCACCCTGATCCAAATTTGACTTATGCAAAAGACTTAGCTGATGCTCTATTAAAGGGTGATCAATATTCTTTTGGCGCAGCTTGTGATGGCGATGGCGATCGTAATATGATTTTAGGTCGTGGTTGCTTTGTTAATCCAAGCGATAGTCTGGCCATTTTGGCTGCGAATGCTACAACTGCCCCTGCTTATGCAAATGGGCTTTGTGGGGTAGCTCGTTCTATGCCAACGAGTTCAGCTGTTGATGTAGTAGCTAAAGAATTAGGTATTAAGTGTTATGAGACACCTACTGGATGGAAATTTTTTGGCAATCTTTTAGATGATCAACAAATCACCTTATGCGGAGAAGAGAGTTTTGGAACTGGCAGTGATCATGTTCGTGAAAAGGATGGTTTATGGGCAGTATTATTTTGGTTGCAAATACTTGCGCATAAGCAATGCTCTGTATCAGAAATAATGAATTCTCATTGGTTACGTTTTGGTAGACATTATTATTCCCGCCATGATTATGAATCTATTTCTGAAGAGGATGCAAATGCTTTATATTCTAGATTGGAAGGTCTGCTTCCTAGTTTAATAGGCACAAATTTTGCAAGTAGGCGAATCACATTAGCAGATAATTTTAGTTATCAAGATTCAGTAGATAGTTCAATAACGACTAAACAAGGCTTAAGAATTTTGTTAGAGGATAGTAGTAGAGTAATTTTGAGATTATCTGGAACTGGAACAAAAGGAGCTACTTTGAGGGTGTATCTGGAAAGCTATGTTTCATCAACTAGCGATATAAATCAAGATCCGCAGAAGGCACTTGCAGAACTAATTAATGATATTGATGTTCTTGCCGAAATCAGAAAACGTACAGGCATGCAAAGGCCTACGGTGATTACTTAATGGCCTTAGATTCTTAGAATATTTTGAGTCACGATTTATTTACTTTTCATGGAGAGAATAGATTAAAGGAAAATGCTCCTCTAGCAGAACGTTTGCGACCAAGAACTTTAGATGATTTTGTTGGACAACAAGCAATTATTTCGGAAGGCCGTCTTTTAAGACGCGCTATAGCGGCAGATCGAGTAGGTAACTTATTACTGCATGGCCCACCTGGAGTAGGTAAGACTACTTTGGCTAGGATTATTGCGGCAAACACTCGTTCTTATTTTAGTGTTTTAAACGCTGTCTTAGCTGGAATAAAGGATCTAAGACAGCAAGTTGCTGATGCTAAACAGCGTTTAAATGAATACGGATTAAGAACAATTCTTTTTATAGATGAAGTACACCGTTTTAATACTGCTCAACAAGATGCACTATTACCTTGGGTTGAGAATGGAACACTAACTTTAATAGGTGCGACAACTGAAAATCCGTATTTTGAAGTGAATAAAGCTTTGCTTAGTCGTGCCAGGGTTTTTCGTTTGCAATCTCTTTCTTCAAATGATCTACACAAGCTACTGCAAAGAGCAATAAACGATAGCGAATATGGATATGGAGAAAAAACGATTAATATCAGTGATGAAGCTGCCAATCATTTGGTTGATATTGCGAATGGTGATGCAAGAAGTTTATTAAATGCACTTGAGTTGGCTGTACAAACGACTAACCCAGATAGAAATGGAGCTATAAGCATTGATCTCTTAATTGCAGAAGAGTCGATTCAAGAAAGAGCTCTGTTATATGACAAGCAAGGCGACGCCCATTTCGATACAGTCAGTGCTTTTATTAAATCCTTACGGGGATCAGATCCCGATGCGGCATTGTTTTGGTTAGCTCGAATGGTTGAGGCTGGTGAGAATCCAAACTTTATTTTCCGGAGAATGCTTATCTCTGCATCAGAGGATATCGGATTAGCAGATCCTCAGGCAATAGTAGTTGTGGAATCCTGTGCTGCGGCTTTTGCCAGGATTGGTCTTCCTGAAGGTATGTACCCATTAGCTCAAGCGGCAATTTATCTCGCTACAACAGAAAAAAGTAATAGTGTTATGGGATTTTTTGAAGCAATGAGACTAGTAAAAGAATCTCAAACGCAGGACATTCCAATTCATCTTCGCGATTCACATCGGGATAAAGAGGCCTTTGGAGATGGTCAAAGTTATCGCTATCCCCATGCTTTTGTTGCAAATTGGATTGAACAACAGTATTTACCCAATGAATTGCAAGGAAAATGTTTTTGGAAGCCAACTAGACATGGCTGGGAAGGCAAGAGGCGATTACAGATAATGGAAAGAAGAGCTGCCCAATTTGCAGCAGTAGAAGAATCAGCGAATGAAGGATTCTTTTTTTCGAGTAATTCCCAAGATATTCCTTTGCTTGAACGTTGGGTGCAAAAACAACTTGTTGATGAAGAACAAAGATTGCAAGTATTGCTTGCGAAATTGTGGTCAGGGATTAGTTGGAATCGTAATGACAGGGTTTTAATAGTTGGTAGTAGACCTGTTTTTTGGGCTATTCAACCTATGAGCAACGTTTTGGAAGGAGGCGTTTATATTGTGACTCCAGCTAAAGACGAAAAACAGATAACATCTCTTTTAGATGTTTTAGACCCTATTTTTCGGCCAATATCAATAATTCATAATTCTAATGTATTTAATGATTGTTCTAAAGAGTTAAAATTTGAATGGGTAGGTGGAAGATTGAATAATGAATTATTAGAAGATGATGAACAATATGATTTTTGGAAAAATATTACATCTCGATGTCATCCGCAAACCAGGTTAAGACTTTTAATAAGCAATCCTTCCTTTGGACCAATTACTTCTATAGTAAAAAGCTTAGATTCAGAACAAGTAGAATCTTTTGATAAGGATCTTTTGAAAGAGGTTCTTAGGCTAGAAAAAAAATTACTAAATAATGAAGAAGCTGAAATTTCTTTTATCGAGAATCTCAAAGCAATTGGATGGAATTTAGATATTGAAACTTGGTATGAAGATTTATCATTAATCGTTAGTGAGAATGTTCAGACAAGATGGATAGGAAAAGATAGTAAATATAGGCAATTAATTTTAAATCATATTGATGATCAAGAAAGATTATTTGAACTAATCAAATCAATCAAAGGTAAAAATATTCCTCAGAGAATTATCCATAAAAAAATAAGTGGCAGTCTATGATATTTAAATTAACTTACTTTATCTAAGCAGATTATAGGATCATGAGGATGCTTTTCATTATCATAAGCTATAGCTATTAGCCAAATTCTTAAAGATATTAGTTTTACGTAAACTTTTTTGCTAATTGATTGGTGGAAATAGAAGTCTGAATGTGGAGATGATTCCCATTGATTTAGATCTTTAAAAAGATTGCCTCTTTGCCATTTTATTGCCGCTTCTTTTGCTACCCATTTTGATAATATATGTTCATTGACTTTCTTAATATCAATATTTTTAAAGTTCTCTTTTTCTTTAACACTTAATATCCGTTCTTTTAAGTTATTGCCATTAATCATTCGTTTTGATATTTCTATATCTACGCCTATAGGGTAAGGAGACCAACCAATCAGCACACCATTCTGACAATGGCTGAGACTTATAAATCCCCAACCTTTTTTCAGCTTGGGAGCTTTCCCTGGGGGAGCAAATAAAGGAACATCTAAAGGATCTACATTATAAATATTAGATATTGCAAGACGTGCATAAGCTCTCGAGGATGTAAATTCTATTTTTCTTTTTGCTTCGAGTTCATTAGCCCATTTCTTTTCTTGGGCGGTTATTTGTTTTAATGGTGCAGCTAAGGGGAATAACCAAATCCTTAGATTGTCTTCATCCTTTTTAAATTTTGAGTCTAATGACTTTGCAAATAGGAGATCTTGCACCGGAGTTTACTCTCCCAAATCAGAACGGAGATTTAGTAAGTTTGTCGTCATTTAGAGGTAATCGAGTAGTAATCTATTTTTATCCAAAAGACGATACACCAGGTTGTACTAAAGAAGCGTGTAATTTTAGAGATCAATGGAAAATATTTGAATTGAATGATATTCATGTATTAGGTATCAGTAAAGATCCCGCTAAGTCTCATTTAAAGTTTATCAATAAACATGAACTCCCTTTTACTCTTTTAACCGATGCTGAACCTTGTCCTATAGCGAGTTCATTTGATAGTTATGGGTTAAAGAAATTTATGGGTAGAGAATATATGGGAATGATGAGACATACATTTGTAATTGACCCTCAGGGAAAAATTGAATTAATTTATTTGAAAGTTAAAGCCGAAAAAATGGCAAGTCAGATTCTTATTGATTTAGCATTAGTTTAAATCAATTTGTAAGGTCTATCATTGCTTCTAGAGCAAGGTTGGGATAAAGGAATATTTCTAGATTTTCTTTTTTCAGATAATTGAAAATAAGACAAGCGTCTCCACCACATAGCCATATAGGAGCTTTAGCGTCTACTTGTGCTTGTCTTAAAATTCCTAGTAACGCTTGAAGAGAACCTATGATCATTGCTTCACTTGTATGTGAGGGAAATGTTTCTTTAGGGATTTTTATATTTGGTGGATATACCAAGTTTTGAGTCCATGTAGACATTCCTTTGAGCTGCATATTGAAACCAGCGCATAATTGTCCTCCTTCAAATTCTCCATAGGCATTGATTTTCGTGAGGCTGAAAACTGAGCCTGCATCAGCTACAAGTAAGCCATTTGGATGATGTTTAGCTAATTCCTTAGCTTTCTTATGAGCGCCCCAACTCGCTAATGCTCTATCAATACCTAGCCAGGGGGGCATTTTTTTTAAAGGAATATCTTTTAACCCTATTTCTAGGGAGCTATCTAACAGAATATCTTCAGGTATTTCTCCGACTGCAGCCCACCCCAATAAAGGTGTTTCTAAAGCTCTGAGGATTTCTTGGTTTATTGATGTATCAAAAAATTTCCATCGCTTGCGTGTTTTGAATGCCCAATGCCAACGACTATTCCCAATTACAAGACAACTATTTATAGATTCCATTTTTGGAAGTGTATTCATTTTTCATCGGCGCTAGGTAGATGTATTCCGCATTCTTCTTTAAGGCCACCAAATCTTGTATTCCTTCCTTCTTGGTTAAGTGTATCTGGTCGGCTGGAGTGCCAATCTCCAACGGTTGAGTAACCTTTCTCAAACAGTGGATGCTGGGGTAAATCATTTTCTTTCATGTAGTAAAAAATATCTTTTTTAGTCCAATTTAATAAAGGCCTTAAGGAAAGACGATTTCTAACAAGATCCAGGCAAGTCATTGAATTTCTGTAATTGGTTTGCCCACCTCGGACTCCACTAGCCCAGCAAGAGACATCAAATTCATGGAATGCCGTTTCTAAAGGTTTGATTTTGCGAATTAGATGATATTTTTCTAAATCTTTAACTGAGTTGGTTTCCCAGAGGCGACCATGCAATGCTTCCATTCTTGCTGGAGATATTTGGCTCTGAACAATATTTATTTTTAAGTTCAGTTTTTGCATGAGTTGTTCTGCATAAAGGTAGGTTTCTGTAGGGAGATATCCAGTATCTATCCAAATTATTTGTGGATCCTCTTTTAAAGCTAAAAGATGGACCATATTTAGTAATACAGCCGATTGAATTCCAAAACTCGTAGTTAAAACAAATTTCGATTTAAATTCCTTGTGTGCCCATTTTATTCTTTCCTCAGCGGTCATATTGCCTAGCAATTTTCTAGAATTCTTCAAAGGGAAATCGTTCCAACCTTCTCCTCCTCCTTTTTGTGGAAGCTGATCATTTTTAGATTGGTTGTTTGATTGATTAGTCATGTTTTTATCATTCAATGGCACTTCCTTATTAAGTTTGTTTAGGGTTGCATAGATGGCCATATGGGTTCACCTATGAATCACATTGATCCTAATTCTGAAGCAGTTGTTTTGGTTGGAGGAGGTTTTGCAGGTTTGGCTACTGCTTTTGAATTAAGTAGAAGTGCATACTCTTCTAAAATTATTTTGATTGAGCCAAAGCAATACTTTGTATTTTCACCTTTATTGTATGAATTATTAAGTCGAGAGATTAATTTATGGGAGATTGCTTACTCATATAGATCATTGATAGAGGGACAAGGAATAGTCTGGATTGAAGATCATGTTACAAAGATTGATGCTCATCAAAAGCAAGTGATAATTTCCTCTGGCTTAAAAATTAATTATTCTAAATTAGTCCTAGCAACTGGCTCTAAGCCTAATAATTGTGGTATTCCAGGAGTCTCTGATTTCGCTTTGATGTTTCATTGCTTGGCTGATGTTGAAGCATTAAGAAAATTGATAATTAAGCTAAGAAATTCTAATAAAATACAAAGCAATCTAATAATTATTGGAGCTGGCGCGACGGGAGTTGAATTGGCCTGTAAAGTCTCTGACTTATTACGAGGCCAGACAACAATTTATTTGATTGAAAGTGCAAAAGATTTTTTATCTAATGCTAAATCTTTTAATAGAGAACAAGCTAAAAAAGCCATTAATTTGCGGGATATTAAAGTATATCTTTCTACAGAAGTCACAGAAATCTCAGCGGATATGGTTTTTTTTAAGCATTTAAATCAAGGAGAACCTACAAAGTCTAAGTTGCCCTATGATGGGGTCATATGGACAGCAGGGTCTTTACCATTATTGCCAGAGATAATTCCTAAGCCTCATTTAAGTAATGGAAGAATAAAAATCGATTCCTATTTAAATGCAATTGATTATGAAGATGTTATTGCTATTGGCGATACATCCTTCCATGAAGAGATGCCTTATCCAAGTAATGCTCAACTGGCAATCCAGCAAGGTGAATTTGTGGCAAAAAACTTAATATTTTCAAATAAAGGTTTCATGACAAAATCTTTTACATTTAACAATCTTGGAGAGATGCTTAGTCTAGGAATAGGCAAGGCATCTCTCGCAGGACTTGGTTTGAAAATTTCCGGTTCGGTTGCTTTTCAGATTCGTCGTATGACTTATCTCACAAAAATCCCAAAACCTTCTTTAGGCTTACGATTGATTGGAGCTTGGTTATTAGGGCATGGAAAAAATGCTAATAAATAAAAAGTTGAAACTCTTTTCTCTTATTTTTACTTTTCTTCAATTAATTTTCATTGATAGTTGTTAGTGGTATGAACGAACTGAACGCTATATATGAGAATCCCCACGCTGTCATCACGCTAGTTGTTTTGACATTAGCTGTTTGCCTTTTTATTTCTGGTTTATTGGCTCCGGAATTAACAGGCCTGTTAAGTGTTGCTTTATTAATGGCTTCAGGAGTATTACCCCCTCAAAAAGCATTGGCGGGATTTGGTAGCCCTGCATTAATAACCTTGATGGGATTATTTGCAGTTTCTGCTGCATTATTTAAAAGTGGTGCTTTAGATCGCTTAAGAGAATTAATTGCTTCTGAAAGTATTCGAACACCACGAAGATTAATTGTGTTGATGGGATTTGTTGTCGCACCTATTTCAGGAATAGTACCTAATACGCCAATGGTTGCATCTTTGTTACCTGTGATAGAGGCTTGGTGTATTAAAAGAAAACTCTCTCCTTCCAGAGTTTTACTACCGCTTTCTTTTGCTACTTTGTTTGGAGGTACTCTCACCCTTCTTGGGAGTTCAGTAAATTTGTTAGTTAGCGATATTAGTGCTCAGCTTGGTTATGGTTCTTTTGACTTGTTTACATTTACTTCGATTGGTATACCTATTTGGTTAATGGGAACGGCTTATTTGCTTTTAGCCCCTGAGGTGCTTTTACCTGATCGAGGTGTAATTAATAATGAGTTCGGAGAACATACAGATCGAACTAATTATTTTACTGAAGTTACTATTCCCTATGATTCAGATTTAGTTGGTCAATCAGTTCGTAATAGTCGATTGCAGAGACGTTTTGATGTTGATGTATTAGAGCTTCAAAGACAAAGAGAAAGATTTCTTCCACCTTTAGCTGATAAAACGATTGAACCTGGAGATAGATTGTTATTAAGAGTGTCTAGAGTTGACCTATTGAGATTACAACAGGAGCATACTGTTCAATTAGCTAAGGATGATAGAGATAAGTCAAACTTTTTGTCGTTCGGAAATGCTCCTGAGCAGAAAACTGTAGAAGTGCTTTTACCTGCAGGCTCGACTTTAGCTGGAGCAAGTTTACGTGAATTACGATTTCGTCAGAGACATAATTCGACAGTCTTAGCATTAAGAAGAGGACAACAAACTGTACAGGAACGCTTGGGACAGGCTGTCTTAAGAGAAGGCGATGTATTGTTGCTGCAAGCTCCTATTGATTCTATTAGAGGTCTTCAATCAAGTAATGATTTGCTTGTTTTAGATCAACTTGAAAATGATTTGCCTACTGTTCGAAGAAAACCAATAGCAATATCAATAGCAATAGCAATGTTAGTAGTCCCAACCATTTCTTCCATGCCTCTTGTATCAGCGGTCCTTCTTGCTGTCATTGCAATGGTTGTGGGGGGTTGTATTAGACCTACAGAGGTTCTGAGATCAATCAGACTAGATGTAATTCTTTTATTAGGATCTCTTTCGAGTTTTAGTGTTGCAATGAGTGAGACTGGCCTTGCTGATGCTTTTGCCAATACACTCGATTACTGGCTAGAAGATTTGCCTGTTTATTTTGCATTGTTAGTCATAGTCTTTTCAACAACCATTTTAACTCAAGTTATTAGTAATGCAGCTTCAGTTGCTTTATTAGCTCCAGTTGCTGTGCAGCTAGCACCAGGATTAGATTTGCCACCTTTAGCACTTCTGATAACGGTTCTTTTTGGGGCTAGCCAATCTTTTCTAACACCTATGGGTTATCAAACAAATATGATGGTATTTGGGCCAGGAAGATATCGTTTTTTTGATATCACAAGATATGGTGCTGGATTAACTGTTTTGATGACATTAACGATTCCAGGTTTGATTTTATTGCAATATGGATGACCTTGATTTTATGAATTTAATGCAAAAGTATGAGGACAGTAGTCTCATATTCAAATACTCCACAAGTTTTTCAGCTTTCTATTAAGCAAGTGATATTTACTCATTATAAAAAATTTAGGCCTGATCAATATCGGAAACTTACTGTTCCGCAATTTACTGTCCTAACAGGGTTACTGATAATTAGCTTTGGGACATTTATTTTAGCTAGTCCGATTTGCTCAAGTTCAAAAGTAGGTTTGTGGGAAGCTCTTTTTACAGCTACTTCAGCAATTACTGTTACTGGTTTGTCTATTATTGACATAGGAAGAGATTTAACAATTACAGGACAGGTCGTTTTGGCGGGGATGCTGCTGATTGGAGGTCTTGGCTTGATGGCAATAACAACTTTTTTGCAAGGTTTTGTAGTTACTGGGACTGAATTAAGAACTCGCCTAGATCGGGGCAAAACTCTTGATGAATTTGGTGTTGGAGGAGTAGGGCGTACTTTTCGAGGTATTGCTTTTACGGCTGCGGTATTAATTTTGATTGGCGCAATTGTTCTTTATTATTTTGGATTTACAGATATTACCAATACAGGCCAGCGATTGTGGGCATCATTATTTCATAGCATATCGGCTTATAATAATGCAGGCTTTGGTCTTTGGTCAGATAGTCTACAAGCGTATCGATCTAATAAAGTAGTCAATATTGTAGTAATAGCTTTGATCGTTTTAGGAGGTTTAGGTTGGCGAGTAACTAGTGATCTTTGGAGTAATCGCAAATCTCTAAGACTTCGTAATTTAAGTTTGCATACTCGTTTAGTTATTCGGACCTCGTTCATTCTGATAGCTATAGGTACTTTCGGCTTACTCTTGACAGAATCAATTAGCCAAGGGAATTTTTTCTCAGAGATTAATTTTCAAGAACGTTTCGCGAGTGCTCTGTTTGAGTCAGTAAGTGCAAGAACCGCAGGCTTTACCAATATGCCTATTTCTATTGAAACTATTTCTGATTCAGGTCTTTTACTTTTAATGACATTGATGTTTATTGGTGCTAGCCCTGGCGGAACTGGTGGTGGTATTAAGACAACAACAGTCGCGGCTCTAATGGCTGCGACTAGAACAACCCTTAGAGGTCAAAAAGATGTAATCATTCGAAACCGACAAATATCTGACAAGGTGATTTTAAAAGCTGTTGGAATCACTGTGGCATCGTTGCTTTTTGTATTAGTTATGGCCTTATTGCTTAGTATGACAAGTGGACAGGCAAGTGATGATTCTTTTTCTTTTCTAGAGATGCTCTTTACTTGTGTTTCTGCTTTTGCAACTGTCGGCTTTGATCTTGGAATAACAAAACAATTAGGACATTTTGGTCAATTTGTTTTAATTGTAGGAATGTTTGTAGGCAGATTAGGAATCCTTTTGTTATTAAGCTCCATATGGCAAGCTATTAATTCAGAAAGAATTAAGCGACAAAATCGTATTGGATATCCACATGAGGATCTTTATGTCTAAGCTTTTATTATTGGAGTAAAATCATGGGTGAATGGTGGCAGTGGTCTCGTAAGAAGTTAGGCGATGATCTTGGATTCGCTGTGGTAGGAGTAGGTAGATTTGGCACAGCTGTTTGCCGAGAATTATTGAGGAATGGAGCAGATGTGCTGGCAGTCGATTTTTCTGAAAAAGCAATTGAGGAATTGCGTCAATTAGAACCATCTATTGAAGCTCGAGTTGTTGACTCTACAGATGAAGAGTCGATGAGAGAGGCAGGTGTTCTTGATATGGGTACTGTAGTAGTTGGTATTAGTGAACCAATAGAAGCAAGTATTACAACCACCTTGCTTGCTAAAGATACAGCTGGTAGCAAAGTAACTCAAGTAATTGCTCGTGCTACAAGCGATTTACATGAAAAGATGCTCAAAAGAGTTGGTGCAGATCGTGTCGTTTTCCCATCGAGAATGCAAGGGGAAAGATTAGGCTTGGAATTGATTCGACCAAATCTTATTGAGAGATTAGAACTTGATGATCAGACAGGAATTGATGAGATAAAAGTACCTGAGACTTTTGTTGGCAGATCTTTACGTGAGCTCAATCTTCGAAAAAATTATCTAGTTAATGTTTTGGCTGCTGGTCCTGCGAAACGGTTAACAGTGAACCCTCCTGCAAAATATATTTTAGAAGCAGATCACGTACTTGTTGTTATGGGATTAATGGAAGATCTTCAGAAGCTTCCTCAGGAATAAAAGCACAAATTAGAATGTTGCTATGGGCGTAGAAACTTAATTTTTCGTCGAGCTCCTTTCAAGCTTCTTGGCTGTTGCTCTTCTAGAGCAGATCGGAATTTTTCAGTATTTAACCGATCAGGTTCATTTGGGACATTAGGTGTGGTTTTCTCAAATCGCTCAATTCCTTGCTGAATAAGGACTTTGGCCATATTGCTGACGGTTCGAGATTCTTTTTTTGCCAACTCGGATAGTTGGTTGCACAAATCTTCTGGCAATACCACTTGTATTCGGGGAGATTTGGGACTCCCATTTGATGAATTTTGACGGGTAGCCATGACCCACTAAAAGTAACGGGTAACCTTTAGTGTACACTTATATGCAAGGATAGTATCCA